>Ga0268350_1000016_pt1 | contig 20047 bp, 10 predicted proteins | sample G5R3_MAIN_18SEP2_FD_189920 | JGI IMG/M metagenome (GOLD analysis project Ga0268350, IMG submission 189920) | Phyllosphere microbial comminities from switchgrass, GLBRC, Michigan, United States - G5R3_MAIN_18SEP2017_LD1 | ecosystem: Host-associated > Plants > Phyllosphere > Phylloplane/Leaf... | reverse complement strand
CGTCCGCGGATTGGCGGGCCTGAAGCGCGGCCTCGGCCCCGGGATCTGTAAGCGTAACGGGCGAAGCGTCGAGATTGGCCGTGGTCATGAGAACGGCGAGTAAGGCAGTCATTCGTATCCCCCATGGACGTCTTACAGCCTCTTGATGTCAAGAACTCGCTAATGCAAGCCATTATCAATAATAGTGAAGCAGGGCCCTCAAAGGGGGGGGCAGCGATAGTCGTGCCTAGCTGATCAAACCGGCTATGCGGCGCAGATGACCGGACGACCGGTTTGAGCAGGTCGTAGATTGGCGCTACGCGTCTGGAACTGGGTCTGCCCCGTCGCCCCCGCCAATCTCGTACCGGCATCGAGGCATGCGCATGCTCCGTGTCGGTTGGTAAAAGGCGGGAAGTCTTGTTTCGCAGCGACTGCACCTGCCTTCGTACAAGAACAGGGGGCGGATCAGCCAAACATCGCATGATCAGGCGGCTAAGGCGCGCTCCGTAAATTGCACACTTCCGCCCGCAGGTTGTTGCCGGGTTGCGGACGTCCGTTCACGAAACCGAGATAGGTTTTCGTCGCCAAGTCGTAGCGCTTCCAGTTTGGAAGCCCTGCTGCGCTGGGTGCGCCGGTGCGCACGAAGGCTAGCCAATAAGCCTGCATCGGCGGCGCGCCGGCTTCCAGATCCTGAGCGCTTGTCATCACGTAGCGGATCTCGCTGCCGTGGGTCACCGGTTTGGCGTCGGGGGCGGTATAGTCGAACTGATATTGCCACACTGGCTGGCCCGCGCGTGCCCGAGCAGCGGAAACTACCGTCACCGGGCAGCGGAAGTTTATGTCGTTCGACAAAATCAGGCCGAGATCGCCCAGTCGCGGATCAGCCGCCGGAGTCGCATTCACCCCGTACGCTTTCCGCGCGAGCGCAGCGTTGCTACCGAACGCGTCCGCGATTGCTTCGTCGGCACGCGATATGCCGCCGTGGAGCGTCAGCTCTCTCGCGTTGCTGCCGATGATCAGCGGCGCGGGGTTGCCGCCTTTTGCCAAGGTAGTCGCGGGGGTTTCGGTGAGAAAGCGGCCGTCGACGATCGCCTGGAGCCAGATGAAGCTCTTGTCGGCGAGACCAGGTACGTCGATCGCCTCGCTCGCGGCGATCAGCGTGGCGACGGGGAGTGCGCGCAGCGCCGCAGCCGTCTGCGCGATGCCTGCCTTGGCCGCGATCGCCATGCCAAGGCGTTCGTTCTCGGCGAGGCTGCGGGGCGGCGTGCCGAAGCCGGGCGTGCCGCTCTCCTCGATTGCCTTGGCGAACAGCCCGCGCGATCCGAGGCTGAGCAGGTGCAGCCCGACATCCATCGCGCCAGCGCTCTCCCCGAAAAGCGTGACGTTGGCGGGATCGCCGCCGAAGGCCGCGATGTTGGCGCGCACCCAGCGCAACGCCGCCTGCTGGTCCATCAGTCCGTAATTGCCTGATGCGCCGCCGCTTTCGCGGGTCAGTGCCGGGTGCGAGAGAAAGCCGAGCGCGCCAAGCCGGTACTGGATGCTGACGAGCACCACGCCCTTGCGTACCATTCCGGACTGGATCGTTCCTGAACCGCCCCCCGCATAGTTGGAGCCGCCATGGATCCAGACCATCACCGGCAGCGGCTTGCCTGGCTTGAGATCCGGCGTCGCGACTTCGAGGTACAGGCAGTCCTCGCTGGCGAAGCTTGCCGCCTGCGTGTTCCAGCCGCGATCGATCTGCGGGCACGACGCCGCCGATTTGGTCGCGTCGCGCGCGTGCGTCCAGCGCCGCATCGGCTGTGGTGGTTTCCAGCGGAGAGGGCCGATGGGCGGTGCGGCATAGGGGATGCCGCGGAACAGGTTGCGGCCGTCCTCGGTGACTTCGCCGCGCACGGTGCCCTGCTGCGTCGGAACGACTGTGGTGGCGGCGAACAGCGCGGCGAGCAGGATCACTTGGCGATGACCACGCGTGTCGGGGCCGGACGCGACAATGCCGCGTTGAACGCGCGCTCCGCGACCGGCGCCATGACTGCATAGCCCGCCGGCGTCGGGTGGACGTGATCCGACGACAGGCCTTCACGCATGCCCAGCGTACCGGGCGCGACCAACGCGGACCAGTAATCGGCATAGGTCGAGCCCGTCGCCGCCGCATAGTCCTTGAGCCACGCATTCATCGCCGCGATCTTGCTGCCCGTGTCGAGACCCGGACGCCACGGATACTGATCGGCTGGCGGGATCGAGGCGAGGATGACGCGGATGCCATTGGCTTGTGCCAGTTCGGTCATCGCGCGGATATTGGCCTTGCTCTCGTCCGGTGTCATCGGTCCGGTGTTGAACGCGATGTCGTTGGTCCCGGCCATGATCTGCACGACTGCGGGCTTGAGCGCGATAACGTCGGCGGGGAAGCGCACGAGCATCTGGGGCGTGGTCTGACCGCCGATCCCGCGACCGATCCGGCCGCCCTTGAAGAATGCCGGCACCTGATCGAACCAGCCTTGCGTGATCGAATCGCCGATCAGCACGATCCGCGGTTGGCCTTTGACGGGCGCACGCATCGCCGCATTCGCTTCACGGTATCGGCCGAGATAGGCCCAGTCGGTATGCAGCCGCTCCTCGGCCTCCTTCGCCCATTGCGCCTTCTGCTCGGGCGTGGGGTCGGCGGCGAAGGCGGGGCATCCCACGGCAATGGTAAGCGCGGCAAGCAACAGACGGGTCGGTTTCATCATGTTTCCTCTATCGGATCGGCACGAGGCGGATTGCGCCGCCGCCCGATCCTGCAAGCTTCAACGTCACCGTATCGCGTGCAGTGACGATACGACTGGTGGAGACGACATCGGTCGGGCTCGCGCCGTCCTGCCAGATCGTGGCGGTGAAGCGTCCGCTGCCGAGAAAGTCGAGCGGCACGTCGAGGACGCGCGGCGTCTCGTCGGTCATCGCGCCGACGAACCAATCCTTGGCCGATCGGCGCGCAGTCACAATTTGCTCGCCAATCGCTCCCGACACGACACGCGTCTCGTCCCAACTCGCAGGCACCGCACGCACGAAGTCGAACCCCACCGCGCCTGCGTAGTTGTCGGGGCTGTCGGAGACACCCATGAACGGGCTGTCAAAGACGACGTACATCGCCAGCGCCTGGCCGCGCGTCGTTTGCACCATCGGCGTCTGCGGCTCGATCCGGAACGTCGCGGGCGTCGCGTTGCGAAAGCCGCCCGGCGTATAGTCGTACGGCCCGGCCAGCCCACGCGTAAATGGCAGCGTGACATTGTGTCGCGCGGTGATCCGCCGCGTCCACTTGTTGTATTCGGCGCCGAGCACGCCCTCCTGCGTCAGGAACTGCGGCCAGGTCCGCGTCGCGCCGGTCGGATGATATGCACCGTGTAGGTCCAGCATCAGGTGATGGGCGGCACTCGCCTTGAATATGCGTTGGTAGAAGTCGACGATCTGTTGGTCGCTGCGGTCCATGAAGTCGACCTTCACGCCCTTGATCCCCATCGCGGCATAGTGCGCGAACGCTGCATCCATTTTCGCATCGAGCACGCGCCAGTTCGCCCAAAGCCACAGCCCGACCTTTCGGTCTGCGGCATAGCGAACGAGGCTGGGCAGATCGATCGTGGGGACGACCGTCATGATGTCGGCGCCGGGATAGACCACAGGCCCGCCGCCGCTGTTGATGTACCAGCCCTCGTCGATCAGCATGTAGGGCAGGCTGTTGGCCGCGGCAAAATCGATATACGCCTTGATCGTCGCGTCGTTCATGCCCGCGCCGCCGGGGAGCGCCCTCAACGTCGGACCGTTCCACCAGTCCCACGCAGTTTTGCCCGGCTTCACCCATGCGAAGTCGCCCTTCGGGGCCGGGTTGAGGCTGGTCAGGATCGTCGACTCGATCAGTTTGCCGGGCGTGTCGGCGAGCATGACGACGCGCCATGGCGTAACGAGGCCGGTATTCCGGACATTGGCCTTAACAGCGATCCCGGGATCATCGAGCCGCGGCGTCAGGCGTGTGGCGAAGCCGAGCGCCCCGGTCTCGCGCCCGGTCAAGTACGCGCCTGCATAGTCGTGCAGATCGGCATCGGTGATTGCAAAGCTCGTATCGCCCGCACCGGTGCGACAGGTGACCGGCATCTCGAATAGGTTGTGCGGACGGACCTGCGACGCCTGAACCGGGTCGTATTCGCCCTCGTGGCTGGTGTCGAATCGTCCGAGGTTGAGACCCCAGCAGCGATAGTCCGCAGGGAAGGCGAATTCGGTCAGTTCACCCGAAAGCCTGAGGTCGGTGAAGCCGGGCTGGACGGGCAATCGGTAGCGGAACGCGACGCCGTCGTCATAGACGCGAAAGACGATATCGAGCCGCCGCCGCGCGCCGCCGGTCTCAGTCAGGTTCAGCGTGAGTTCGTTATAATGATCACGCGCGGTGGAGGTCTTTCCTGCGATCAGCCGATAGCGAGTGTCGACGCTGGTCCGCACAGCGCCGGTGACATTGGTATCGGGACCGAGTTTCTTGTACGCCTCGAACGCGAGGCCGAGCGGGGACATGTCGATCACCGGACGGCCGTGGACCGCGATCGCGTAGGTTGGCCCTCTGGTTGCCGAATCCTGGCCGATCGTGACATCGATCGCGCCGTTCGGGGACTGGAGATGGCGATCCTGCGCCGCAGCAACCGCGGGTGCTGCAAGCAAGGTCAGGGCGGCGAGGATCTTCATCGGCTCAGCGGACCTTGACGGCGGCCGGCGTCACGTTCCAGCCGCGCAACGCCACCGTCGTCCTGCCCTTCGTCGCGGAGGCCGGGTAGCGGATCTCTATTCGGCGTTTGGCGCCCGGCAGCAGCGAGACGTAGTTATCGGTAAAATACGCCGGCAGGACCTGCGTCCCGTCGGGGTTCATCACCGTCAACTTGATCGCCAGCGCGGCGACGCTGCCCGGATTGGACAGATCGAGCGTGGTGGCGATCTCGTCGCCGTCGCGGTGGCTGGTCGCGGTCGTTGCGAGGCGGACCTTCGCCATCTGCGTCATGCCGCGATAGGCGGTATCGTCCGCCCCTTGCCAATAGACGTTCTGCGAGACGGTCTTGCCTCCGACGTCGGTCACGTCGAGCGAAACCAGCACCATGCCCTGCGCCAGTAGCGGCGCGAGATCGAGCGTGAAGGCATCCGCGACCAGCCCGGCGCCGGCGCTGACGGTCACGCGCTGGTCCGCCAGCACGCGGTTGTCGAGCGACGTCACCCTGGCGTGGACGACAGCTGCCGTCAGCGCCGGACCGTTGTTGACCAGGACGATCTTGTGGTCGGGCAGGTTCATCTGGACGTGGACCGGCTCCGAGGCCTTCTTCGTTCCGTAGAACGCAGCATGCGTGTCATAGTCGGACGAGAAGATCTGCCACGCTGACGATGGCCAAGCCGGCTGCGTCATCCACAGCATCCTTGCGGAATTGGTGGTCCACAGCCCGGCGTTGAAGCCCTCGAAGATCGCGCGATAGGAGTCGTACTCCATCATCTGCGCCTTGCGTTCGAAGTCGGGCAGGCTGGTCCCCGCGCCATAGCGCGTCGCCAGCGTATCCATGTACGTCTTGACCGCGCCGTTCCCGGTCTGGTGCCAGTCGTGATACGCCCATGTATCGCCGATCGGCCACAGGTCAGCCTTTGGGATTGCACGCGTCCAGGCCTCCAGGGTCGGGAAACTGGGCGTGCCAAGCTCGACCGAAAAGCCCTTGGCGTGATCGGTGAAATAGGTCGACTCCGGCCGCCAGTTATACGGCCCGCTGTTTTGCAGGTTCACGCGGTTCGACGAGCCCATGTACAGCCGCGTACCGTCCTCGCGGTTGATGATCCGCTGCAACGCCTCGTTCAGGATCGGCTGCGGCACCCCCTCGTTGCGGCCGAACCAGACGACGATCGAGGGATGGTTGCGGAAGCGCTTCACCACGTCCTCGGCATTGGCGGTGAACAGCGGCACGTCCTGTGCCTCGATGTTGTAGTCCTGCGTCGATTCCCAGAAGTCGTTGAGGATCATCAGCCCGTGCTCGTCGGCGAGATCGTAGAACGTCTCTTCGGTATTCTGGCCGACCCAGTTGCGGATGATGTTGAGGTTGGCATCCTGATGCAGCCGGAAGAACGGGAGCAGGCGCGCGCGCTCGGTCCGCTTCATGAAGTCGTCCATGCCGATATTGCCGCCACGCGCGGCGATCCGCACGCCGTTGACCTTGATCAGCAGATACGGCGCGAGGCCCGCATCACCCGCGACCGGCGTCACCGCGGGCGACGTCTCCGCGCCGGGGACGAGCGAGGCTGCCCAGCCATTCTCGGTCTGGCGGATGCCCTGGTGCGTGCCGTCGACGATCTGCGTGTGTAGCCCGCGCGCCTTGGACAGGTCGACGCCGACGCGGCGCAGCGTATCGGTCTTGTCCATCAGCGAGATCTCGTACGTCACCTGCCGCATTCCAAAGCGCAGCATCTTGGTGTTCGAAACCGCACCGCCGACCACGCTGGTCAGAGTCAGGTCGTGCAACGCGGGGGCGCCGTAGCCGTTCGGCCACCACAGCTTGGGATTGCGTACCGCCAGCGCCGGAAATTCGGTGGGCGCCATCGTCACGTCCGCGCTCGCATGGGCGGCTAGCGCGACTGTCTTGGCCACGGTAACGTCGTCGAAGGTCGCAGTGACGGTCGCGATCGTCGGCTGGTCGGTCAGGTTGCGGACCGGAACGGTGATCTCGACATTTGCCACGCTGTTGTCGGCGTTGGGCAAAGTCGTCACGACCTGCGCATCCCCCAGCGCCGCCGGTCCGGTCGCGATCAGATCAACGCCCTGCCACAGCCCAGTGTTGCGGTCGCGGATCGAAGGGATCCAGTCCCAGCCCTCGGTTGCGACGAATGTCGGCCCGTCGAGCATCTGCATGCCACCATTCTCACCGACGCCCGCCGTCATCGACTCCTCGTGCGCTATGCCGGGATGCGGTGGCGGCGAGACCTTGACGGCAATGACGTTGCGCCCCGGTGCAAGCTTGCCGGTAACGTCGAACCGTCCGCGGATGAACGCGCCCTTCATCGTGCCGAGCCGAGCGCCGTTGAGCCAAATCTCGGCAGCGTAGTTCACGCCCTTGAAATTCAGTTCAAGATGCTGGCCGAGCGTGCCGGCCGGAACCTCAATCTCGGTGCGATACCAGTAATCCTGCCGCGCAAGCCGTTCGGGAATTGCCATGTTGTTCAGCCCGAACGCAGGGTCGGGATACACGCCGCGATCGACCAGTGTCGTCAGCACGGTGCCGGGCACAGTGGCGACGTACCATGACTTCGCGTCATAGCCGGCGCGCGATACCGTCGCGCCGTCCGCCTTCACATCGGGGGCTTCGGCGAGCCGCCAGCCGGCGACGGTCCATAGCCCGGGTGACCGCTGCGTCAGCGCCGGGCCTCCCGGCGCCGGTTTCGCAACCGGCTTCGACAAGGGCGCGCGACTGCGGGGAAGCGTGGCCGGATCCTGCGGAGCGACCTGGCCGAGCGACTGGCGGACCTGCACCGGCCATTCGGACCGAACGGGGTCGCGTCCGGCATACCCGGCGGGAAGCGGGGCGGGCGGTGCTGTCTGGGCGACTGCCGTTGACGCGAGCAGCGACGCGAGCGCAGCGGCGCCGTAGATGCGGATCGAACAGTCGGTCATCAGTCATCCCCTTTTCGGCAGCCGGATCTCTGGCCGGGCTGCACGATCAAGCTCTAAAAAAGCACGAGAAAACCAAAAAGCCAAATTATTTGGCAAATTCGTTTTTCCGATCGAACGGGCCGTGGTGGGCGACAAAGTCGGCATGGTTGGGCAATGACTGCGCGCCGCGTATTGTAGCGGCGCGGATCTGGCGGATCGCGTCCGCGACGCGGTCCGCATCGAGTGCATCGACGATCGGATCATGGCCGACCGGGATGACGTTCTGGCCGAGCAGCACCTGCACCCAGCTCGATATCCCGAACAATTCGTCGTCGTAGCGGAACACTCGCCCCTTTTCGCGAAAAAGCGCTAGCTTGCGCGTCAGGCTGTCGGGGATCGGCATCGTCCGGACATGCCGCCAGAAGGCGGAACCGTCGCGGCGGGTGGCATGATAGTGCAGGATGATGAAGTCGCGCACCGCGGTATAGGCGTCGCCCATCAGCCGGTTATATTCGTCGCGCTCGACAGCGGAGAAACCGCGGTCGGGGAACAGCGCGAACAGTTTCGAGATGCCGGTCTGGATCAGATGGATGCTGGTCGATTCGAGCGGCTCGAGGAAACCGCCGGCAAGCCCGAGAGCGACCACGTTGCCCTTCCACATGCTGGTCCGGCGCCCCGCCTTGAAGCGGAGCTTGCGCGGCTCGGCGGTTGGCCTGGAATCGAGATTCGCCAGCAGCACGGCGGTCGCTTCGTCGTCCGAAATGTGCGCGCTGGAATAGACATGGCCGTTGCCGGTGCGATGCTGAAGAGGGATCCGCCACTGCCAGCCGGCGGTCCGCGCCGTCGCGCGTGTATAGGGGAATAGCGGCGCGCTGGGCTCGGTCGGCACCGCGACTGCGCGGTCGCAGGGCAGCCAGTGCGACCAGTCCTCGAACGGTACGCCCATCGTCTCGCCGAGCAGCAAGCTGCGAAATCCCGAACAGTCGATGAAAAGGTCGCCGTCGACCGATCTGCCGTCGTCGAGGCGCACCGCGCGGACATGGCCGGTGTCGGGATCGCGATCGGCGCGGGTGATCCGTCCTTCGATCCGGGTGACACCGCCGGCCTCGGCGCGCCGGCGCAGGAACGCGGCGTAGAGCCCCGCGTCGAAATGATAGGCGTAGGCGAGCGGCGCGGTCTGCGGCCCGGTGGGCAGGCCGAACCGGTTCAGATAGGCGGCAACGGCGGAAGGGGCATAGGCGTCGATCCCGCCGATACCCGGACGATCGCGCAGCTTGAGCCAGAGCTGATGGAAGGCGAGGCCCTGGATATCGCGGCCATGCCCGCCGAACGCGTGCATGTACCGGTCATCACCGGTGTCCCATCCGACGAATTCTATCCCGAGCTTGAACGTGGCGCCGGTTGCGCGAAGGAACTCGCGTTCGTCGACGCCGATCAGCGCGTTGAACCCCAGGATCGGCGGGATCGTCGCCTCGCCGACGCCGACCGTGCCGATCGCATCGGACTCGATCAGGACGATCTGGCGCTGGCCGTCGTCGAGATAGCGCGCGGCGGCGGCGGCGGCCATCCAGCCCGCGGTCCCGCCGCCGACGATGACGACCTTGCGGATCGGGCCTGGGTTCGGGACGGTCATCGGCCACGCTCCAGTTGCGCGAGATAGGCGGGGTAGGGGGGAAGGCGCGCCGGCAGCGCCGCGGTCGCGTCGGCAAGCTGCTTGAGCGTCGCTGCGATCGCCTCCGACGGGCTGGCGGACGCGATCGGATCGGCGATCCGAGGGATCATGCCGAGCCCCAGCAGCAGCCCGTGCCAGTCGTCCTTGTCGAAACTCTCGTCCTCGTAGAACGGCAGGCGTCCGCGATGCGCGAACTGTTCCAGCGTATGCGCCAGGCTGTCGGGCCGCGGCAGGCGCGCGACGCTTTTCCAGAACGGCCCGCGCGTTCGTCCGGTCGGGAGATAATGCGCCGCCTGAAAATCCCGGACACGCGCCGCCTGGCGGTGGCTGCGCTGGTTATATTCGGCAAGTTCGGTCGGCGAGCAGTCCCGCCCCGGCAACAGGTCGATCGCGCGCAAAATAGCGCTCTGCGCGAGGTGGAGATTGGCGTCTGCCAGCGGATCGAGCACGATCGCGGCATCGCCCAGTGCCAGGACGTTGTGCCGCCACGGTTCGGCACGGACGCCCGGCGCGAGTGGAGCGACCGTGTCGCCGGCCGGCAATATGCGGTGGGCGCTGGAATCGGACGTTTGATCGGCCGCGTAGCCAAGCCCGACGAGAGTCCGGTCACGCAGCGGTTGCACGAACCGCCAGCCTGCGGGCACCGCCATCCGGTCATCGGTCGGCGTCGCGGCCTGCACCGGTACGGCCCCGAGCAGCAGGCGATCGACCGGCAGCCAGCGCCGCCAATCGTCCCACTGCGTGTCCAGCGCCGATCGCAACGGTGCGGCGGGGCCCGAACAGTCGAGGTACAGATCAGCCGCGACGCGCCGACCGTCAGCCAGCAGGAGCGTCGCGACATGCCCGTCGCTGCCGCGCTCAACCCCAGCATAGACGCCGGGAACGGGGATGATCCCGATATGCCGGGCAAGTGCTCGCAACAGGTCGCGGTAGCGCGGCGGGTCGAGCCGCAGCGCATAGCCAAACCCCGAGATCGGCGAGCGCGGATCGTCCGACGGATGGACGAACCGGTCCGCGGCCGCGAGCGTCGCAGGTACCGAAAACGCATCGAACGCCGCGGTCTTCCCGGCACGGCGCGCGTTCAGCCAATGCTGGTGAAACGTACCCGGCGCGATAGCACCGCCGCGCTCGCCATGCGCCAGCACGAACGGCACCCCGTCGGCACGCCAGTCCGACAGGCGCGTGCCTAGCCGGTGTGTCGCCCCCGCCGCCAGCAGATCGCGTTCGCGCAGACCGATCCGGTGATGAAAGTCGGCGATCGAAGGCAGCGTGCCTGCCAGGCGGTCGGTCAGTGCGGCCGGATCGTCCGGGGTCTCGATCACTGTCATCGCGAGCCCGGGTAGCGCGCGCGCGAACGCGATCGCCGCGGACAGGCCGACGATCCCGGCGCCGAGCACCGTGATGCTGCGGATAGGCGGGCGGGCGGTCATGCGGCGATCGTCGCGTTGCGGCGTGCGATGAACGTGCCATGGTCGGGCATCGCGGTTGCCGTGGCGGCGACGTGATCCCGCAGGCTGGCGATCGCGCGGTCGAGACCATCTAGGCCCGGACGGTCGGCACGCTGGTCCCAGGCTTGCGGCACGATGCCCTGTCCGAGATAGACTGCGATCCAGCTCGGTTCGAGGAACAGCCCCTCACTATACTGCGTCACGCGCCCAGCGCGGCGGAAAAGGTCGATCTTGTCGGCGAGCGTGGCCGGGACCTCCATCGTCCGGACATGGTTCCAGAAGTCCGAATCGTCGCGGATCGTCGCGTGATAATGCAGGATCAGGAAATCCCGAATGCGGTCATATTCCATGTCGACCATCCGGTTGAATTCGGTCCGGTCGGCCGTGGCGATACCGTCAGCGCGCATATTCTGCGGGAACAGTTCGATCAGTTGCGTGACGGCCATCTGCGCGAGATAGATGCTCGTCGATTCGAGCGGCTCGAGGAACCCCGACGCAAGGCCGATCGCGACGACGTTGCCGACCCAGCTGTTGCGGCGACGGCCAGCGCGGAATTTGAGGACTCGCGGATCGGCGAGCGGCGTGCCTTCGACCGAGGCGACCAGCGCATCGGCGGCGGCTTGGTCCACGATATGCGCGCTCGAATAGACATAGCCGTTGCCAACGCGGTGCTGGAGCGGGATGCGCCACTGCCACCCGGCTGGTTTCGCGGTCGCGCGCGTATAGGGCTCGATCGGCCCGTCCGGCGAAGTGCAGGGCATCGCGACGGCGCGGTCGCAGGGCAGCCAGCGCGACCAGTCCTCCCAGGGTTCGGCCATCGCGTCGCCGAGCAGCAGGCTGCGGAACCCCGAACAGTCGACGAACAGGTCGCCCTCGATCGCTTCGCCCGAATCCAGGCGGAGCCCGCGGACGTCGCCGTTCAGTGGATCCCGGTCGACCGATACGATCCGCGCTTCGGTCCGGCGCGCGCCGTGCGCTTCGGCAAAACGGCGGAGATAGGGGCCGAACAACGTCGCATCGAACTGATAGGCATAACCGAAGCTCGCGGCCAGATCGTCGGGCGCGCCGTCCGGGATGGCGAAGCGGTGGCGCTTGGCGGCGGCGACCGCGACCGAATATTCGCTGATCGGCTCGGCGCGGCCTGCCGCGGCAAGGCGGAGCCAGTAATGGTGGAAGCCGACATCGTCGAGCGGTCGGCCGAAACTGCCGAACGGGTGAATGTAGCTGTCGCCGATCGCGCCGAAATCGCGGAAGTCGATCCCGAGCTTGAAGGTCGCATGCGTGGCGCGCATGAAATCGGCCTCATCCAGGCCCAGGCGTTCGACGAAGGCACGGATGTGCGGCAGCGTTGCCTCACCGACCCCGACGATCCCGATCTCCGCCGACTCGACCAGATGGACCGAGCACGCGGCCGGCAACACCCGCACAAGCGCCGCGGCCGTCATCCACCCAGCCGTCCCGCCGCCCACCACGACAACCCGCGTTTTGCCCATCTCCATTGCCCCTCCATCCTCGCGCCACACCGCTTTGCACAGCCCCTTATCGTTAGGGCCGTTCCGAACCTGTTACACTTTGGCAACACATCGAATGTGTCCGACATATCTGTATTTCAAATTGTCTTATTCAACTTGTGGTCCGAAATATTGGTGCCTAACGTCCTGGCAAGACGGGCGATGGACGTTCGTCGATCTGGGGAAGCGCGACAAGACCGTGTGCTCGATGAGCAGCGGCGATCGTGCTGAGGATGTTTGGGGAAGTATCATGGCTGGTGTTGCATCATCGCGGGCGATCGCCCGCGCGACGCGTCTTTTTGGCGCGAGCGTTTCGATTATCGCGATCGCCGTGATGGCGCCGTCCGCGTTCGCGCAGGTCGCCGATCCTGTCCCGTCCGATCCACAGGCCGTTCCGGCTCCGGCAGGTTCTGGCGTCGCCAGCACGACGTCTGGCTCTGCCAGCCTGGACTCGGCGACCGCGGGCACGGCGCCCGGTTCAGCGAGCAACACGACCGGCACGTCGGGCGCGGCGCAGGATGCCGGCAATCCGACCCCGGACACCGAGCGCGGCGAGATCGTCGTTACGGGCATCCGTCAGAGCCTCGCCAACGCGCAGAACATCAAGCGTAACTCCGATACCGTCGTCGACGCGATCACCGCCGAAGACATCGGTGCGCTGCCCGACCGTTCGGTCAACGAAGCACTGCAGCGCGTGCCGGGCGTGTCGATCAGCCGCTTCGCAGCCCCCAACGACTCCGCGCATTACTCTGCGCAGGGCTCGGGCGTCGTCATCCGCGGCCTCAGCTATGTCCGCGGCGAGTTCAACGGCCGCGACGCGTTTGCAGCGGGCGGCGGTCGCGAGATCGGCTTCAACGACATTCCGGCAGAAATCGTCGGCTCGGTCGAGGTGTTCAAGAACCTGACCGCCGATCTGGTCGAGGGCGGCATCGCCGGCACGGTCAACATCAACACGCGCAAGCCATTCGATTCGAAGAAGGATCTGTTGTTCCTGTCGGCCGGCATGAACCTCGGTGATCTGGAGAAGCGCGGCGCGCCGCAGTTCGTCGGGCTCGTCTCGAAGCAGTTCGACCTAAGCAGCGCAGGCCGGTTCGGAATCCTGGCCAGCGGCACCTATCAGAAGCTCTACAGCCGTTCGGACTCGGTGTTCGTCTCGTCGATGCTGCCGCGCTACAATGACGATAAGAACGGCAACGGCGTGCAGGATGCCGGCGAAGGTCGCGTCCTGAATGCGGGTACGCCGTTCCAGTCGACGCTGTTCGATTCGTTCCCGCTGCCGGCGGGCCGCGACGTGGTGTACGCGCCGCTGGGCGCCGGGTCGCGTTCGCAGGATTTCGACCGCACGCGCATCGGCTATTCGGGCGCCGCGCAGTACGAGACCGCGTCGGGCAACCTGCTGATCACCGGGCAGTTCGTCCGCGCCGAGTCGACCGACGACTGGCTCGAGCACACGGTCGAGCCGAACGTCTATTACGGCGACGCCAACACGGTATTTCCGGTCGGCGGGTCGGACTTTACGTATGACGACAATGGCGTCTTCACGAGCGGGACGCTCGGCAAGCGCACCGGGCAGGTATTCGGCAACAATCCCGCCGGCTGCGGCACCAACGCCGATGGTTCGCTGGTGACGTATTGTCCGCTGACGCAGTTCTCGCCCAACGGCATCTTCACGACGCAGTCGAACCGTCACTTCTATTCCAAGTCGATCTCGCAGGATCAGTCGCTCAACATCAAGTTCGAGCCGATCGATCGCCTCCACCTTAACTTCGACGGGCAATATGCCACGTCGAAGGTGACGGTACGCGACGACATTCTCGACACTGCGACCTTCAGCCAGACGGCGATCGATCTGCGCGGCAAGGTTCCGCAGATCACCTCGCTCACGCCAGGCTTCGATACCGCCAGCTATTTCGCCAACCCGAACTCGGTCTATTTCCGCGATGCCTTCAACGGGCGCCAGGATAACAAGGGCCACGAATGGGCGTTCCGCGGCGATGCGCAGTTCGACGTCAGCGACGATGCCTTCCTGCGCAACGTCCGCGTCGGCGGTCGCTATAGCGATCGCAAGCAGACCGTGCAGGCCGTCGATTACAACAACTGGGGCAACGTGTCGGAGACATGGGCGGCCGCGGGGCCGATCAGCTACACGGCGCTCAACCAGAACGAGCAGAGCCTTCACAGCTTCACCAACTTCTTCCGCGGCGGTACGAACACGCCACCGAGCGCGCCGTTTGTCTCCGACGATATCCTGCGTGACCATGACGCATTCACCGATCTGTTGCGCAAGGTCACCGCGCTTGGCGGCGGCAGTTATCAGCCAGCCGAGGATCGGTCGGGCGTAACGGTTGATGGCGCGTATCGGCCGAACGAGGTTTATCGCAATCGCGAGCGTAGCTATGCAGCCTATGCCCGTGCCGATTTCGGCGTTGAGGATTTTGGCAACGGGATGAGCCTGACCGGTAACATCGGCGTGCGTTTCGTTCGCACGAAGGACGATTCGACCGGCGCGATAACCTTCGCGGAGCGCAATACGATCTTCGATCCCAGCAACCTGGGCAATAACGCCGCTGGCGTACCGTATCCGGCAACGCTCGGCGGTTTCTGTCAGCGCGCGTTCGATCAGCCGAACGGTCAAGGCACCGTTCCTGCGATCTGTACGGTGTCTCCCGCACAACAGGCGGCGATCGTGGCGTATTCCAACGGCGCGTCCACACCGGATATCGCCAAGCAGAAGTTTAACTTCTGGTTGCCGAGCGCGAACGTGAAATTGCAGGTCACGCCGACCTTGCTGTTCCGCGCGGCCGGTTCGAAGGCGATCTCCCGTCCGAACTTCGGCGACCTTCGCAACTATGTCGGCGTCGGCGCTTCGGGCGGCAACACGACCGGCAATTTCCAGTTCGCCGCACAATCGCGTAACCCGTTCCTGCGGCCGGTCGAGGCGCTGCAGTTCGATCTGACCAGCGAATGGTATTTCTCGAAGGTCGGGTCGCTGACCGCCACGCTGTTCCACAAAACGCTGTCGAACATCATCGTCGACAATTTTGGGTACACGCGCACGCTGACCAACAACGGACAGACGTTCGACGTGCAGGTCAGCGGCCCGGCGAACGTGAAGGGCAAGTCGCGGATCAAGGGTGCGGAAGTCGCGTACCAGCAGACGTTCGACTTCCTGCCTGGCGCGCTCGGCGGCCTCGGCATGCAGGCGAACTATACGTACGTGAAGGCGGGCAAGATCCCAAACCCGGTACCCGCGAACGGCGCTGCGGACGGCAGCCGCCCGCCGCAGGACGTCGCCGGTCTCTATGACAACCTGCCGTTGCAGGGGCTGTCGAAGCACACGGTCAACGTCGCCGGCTTCTACGACAAGGGTCCGTTCTATGCGCGTGTCGCATATAGCTGGCGCTCGAAGTTCCTGCTCACCAACCGCGATTGCTGCTTCCCGTTCCTGCCGGTCTACGCGCTGCCGACCGGACAGCTCGATGCCTCGGCGTTCGTGACGGTGAACGAGCATTTCAAGCTAGGCGTGACCGCATCGAACCTGCTCGACGAGACGACCAAGACCAACTTCCTGCTGAACGGTGCGGGGCTCGAAGCGCCTCGCAGCTTCTTCAAGAACGACCGGTCGTACACCCTGTCGGCGCGCATGACTTTCTAAGGTCTGGCGGGATTTGAGGCCGGGGATTACACGCACGCTATGAGTGACATCCCCGGCCTTGCCGTCGCCGAGACTGGCGCGATCGACGCGGCGCGGTTCGAAGCAGAGATTGCGCACGGTTACCGGCCGGTCGTCATGCGTGGATTGGCCACGCACTGGCCCGCGGTACGGGCCGCGCAAATCTCCGACCGTGCGATCGGCGAGCATATTGTGTCGTTCGATGGCGGGCGCTCGGCCGACGTCATGGTCGCGCAGAGCGACGTTGGCGGGCGGTTCTTCTACAATGACGATCTGAGCGGCTTCAATTTCGAGCGCGCCAAGGCGCCCATCCCTACACTGGTCGATCAGCTGATCGCGCTGCAGGGGGTGTCGGGTGCGCCTGCGATCTATGCCGGGGCGGCCGCTGCGGGCGAGTTCCTGCCGGGTTGGGCCGATGCCAACGTCCTGCCGCTACCGACGCCCGATGCGGTGCCGCGCGTATGGATCGGCAACGAAAGCCGTGTGTCGACCCACTACGATGTGTCGAGCAACATTGCAGTCGTGGTGGCGGGCAGGCGGCGATTCTGCCTGTTTCCGCCGGAGCAGGGGCCGAACCTGTATGTCGGTCCGCTCGACGTGACGATCGCCGGCCAGCCGGTCAGCCTCGTCGATCTCGAAGCGCCCGATCTTGCCCGCTACCCGAGATTTGCGGCAGCGCGCTCGCAGATGCAGGTGACCGTGCTGGAGCCGGGCGACGCGATCTTCATACCGTCGATGTGGTGGCATGACGTCAAGGCGCTCGGCCGGTTCAACGTGCTGGTCAATTACTGGTGGGGAGAGCCCGGCGCGGCATCGCCGTTCCCCGCGCTGATTCACGCGATCCTGGCGATCCGCGATTTGCCCGAAGGCGAGCGCGGGGCGGTGCGGGGGTGGTTCGATCAATATGTCTTCGGTGACGAGGCCAAGGGTGCAGCCGCGCATCTGCCGGTGGCGATGCGCGGCGTGCTCGGCGAACCGTCGCCGGAACGGACCGACGCGATCCGCGGGTATCTCGCGCGGACTCTGGAGCGGCTCTAGCGCGCGCGGGTCGCGTCGAGGAACGCGGCCGTCCAGACCAGCGGTGCATTCCAGTTGATCGCGACCTCGTTGACCGTGAAGGCGCGGTAGTCGTCGATCCAGCAGGTTTGCGGCGCACACCCCTTCATGGGCCCGAGCTCGCGCGCGGCGGCGGAGTTGGGGCCGCCGGACAGGACGCCGGTCGGCGGTGCGGGATAGCGCGGGTCCGCCGCGGCCGCCCAGAAACGGTGGTGTGGGTGCTGCATCGGGCGCGTACCGATGCCGGTGACGTAGGACCGGTCGAGCGGGTTGCGGCCTAGGATATAGTCGAGGCTGGCCACCACCGCGTCGCGATAGGCGGGTTTGCGGTCGATCTGCCACGCTACGCCTAGCACGACCGACCGGTTGAGGATCGAACTGTTCGAGCCCCAGGGATAGTTCGTCCCGGCGAACGGTATGCCGTAGCCGCTGCGCTTGCTCTCCGCGACGAAGCCGTCGGCGAGCGCGGCGATGCGCGCGCGCAGCGCGGCGCGATCGTCGGCAGGCAGCACGCCGCCCGGCAGCGTTGCCAGCGTCAGCGCGCCGGCCAGCCTTAACGAGCCCCAGCTTATCTCCGTGCCGGGATCGGTGAATAGGCGGTCGTTGCGCAGGCGATCGAGGAACATAGGCTCGCGCGTGGCGGCATAGAGCTGTGCCGCCGCGAAGGTGAATTCGTCGCGGACGTCCGGGTCGCCATAGCCGCCGCTGCCGGTGAAATCCGAACTGGTGAGCAGCGCGGGGTACCGGAGCGCAGCGGCCCACCCGCGCCGTGCCGCGGTGAGGCAGCGGGTGGCGAAGGCGGGGTCGATCGTCCGCCAGATCCGCGCGCACTGCGCGGCAACGCCGACCATGTTGAGCGTCGCCGCCGTCGACGGCGGGTAAAGGAATCGGGTCTGGCGATCGTCGGCGGGCGCAGTCGGAATCGTCGTCCAGTGCTCGTCCGCGATCTTGGTATGGACGAGGCCGCTCGCGTCGATCGTCTCGAACCGGGTGATCGCCTTGCCCGCGATGCCGGCATCGGGCGCGACCGCAAGGCGCGTGGCGTCGGGGATCTGCATCGACAGGAGGAACGTGACTTCGACGCGCGCTTCGTCGAGCAGGTCATCGACATGGTTGGCACGTTCGGGCAGCGCGAGGCGGCCGTCGGCGAACGCGTTTGCGTCTCCGAGCGCGGCCAGACGCTCGTGCAGATCGAGCAACGTCCAGGTCGAGACGCCCCCGTTGACGACATATTTGCCGTGGTCGCCCGCGTCGTACCAGCCGCCGGTGGCGTCGATCCTGTATGCGCACCCAGGCCATTGGACGCCCTTCTGGTCGCGCCCAGCAAAGCAGGTGGCGATGTCGGGGGCGTGGCCGGCGGGGCGGGCGAGATCCTTGCGTTCGACGAAGGCGGGGAGGATCGGTACGCCGCTGCGCTGTTGATAGAAGAAGGCCATCGCCGCGGTCGCGAGCGGCGCGAACGGTCGGTCGGCGATCGCGAAGGCGTGGCTGGCGGTCGCTCCGACATGGAGGTGATAGCCGGTACCGGGCGTCCGGAATGCGCCGAAGTCAATCCGGTGGACGCTTTCGCCTGAGGCGGAGTCCGGTCCTGCCGGGATCGTCCGGCCCGACGCGACGACGGTGCCATGCGCATCGGTAAGCGTCCATGCGAGCGGGTTGGTTTGCACAGATGGCAGGACCGCGATCTTGGGACCGCGCGTCTCGAACCCGGCCTGGTCGATGTGGATCGGGGCTTGCGTGGCGGCGGTCGTCAGTGCGACCGCCGCCATGCCAAGCAGGCGCGGGGTCAGTCGCCGCATTTGGTCATCGATACGGGTGCGGAATCGATCTTTACGTCGGAGATTGCCAGGCCGAGCTTGCCGTCGGTGGCGATCACGAACGGCGCGGTGACCTGCGCCATGTCTACGCCGCGCTTGGCGAAGCACTGCAGCGGGACGATCACCTGCTGCCAGTCGCCGATCTTGGCCGTAGCGAGCATTTTGGTGATCGGCACCGTGATCGCCTTGCCGTCGTTGCTGACCATGCCGAGCGCGACCGGCGCGCTGGCGGGACGATCAACGCGGAGGTCGACGACGAGGCTCAGTTCGCCGTTGCTCTCGCGAGTCAGGTCGAGCGGGCCGGACGCCTCGACCCGTGTTTCCGCAGGCCCGCCGGCCCAGACGAGCGCACGTGCATCCTCCTGGCGGCGGCGGTCGACGGCGGAGGCGGTGAGGCGCCTGGTCGCGGTCGTCGCGTTGACGCCGAGCAGGCGAACCTTCGACTGGCCCTGCTCGACCAGGGCCAGCGACCAACCCTCGGGAACGCGGCCCTTGCCAAAGACCGTTCCGTTGAACGACGCGGCCATACCGGCGGGGCGTGCTTCGTCGAGCTTGGGGACCGTGCCCGGCTTGGCGTAGCTGAGGCCATAGCCGAACGCGAAGAGCGGATCGTAGCCGGGGTCGGAGCGGTTGAGTGTGAACTGGTCGGGACGCTTGGGCCAGGAGAAGCTCAGCTTGCCGCGGAAGTCGTTGGCGACGCTGCCGTCCGTCTTGCGGAACAGGACATCGGCGACGCCGCCGCCTTCGCTGCCCGGCAGGAACGCCGCGACGAATGCATCGGAGGCGTTGAGTTCGGCATTCACCCAGAGCGGGCGGCCCGACAGGAACACCGCGACGACCGGCACACCTGCCGCCTTCAGCTTGCGCAGAAGTTCGACGTCGGACTTGTCGTCGGGGCTGTATTCGAGGTTCGGGCGGTCGCCCTTGAACTCGGCATAAGGTTGTTCGCCGAACACGACGATCGCTGCGTCAGGCTTTTTCGCGAAGCTGCCGTCAGCCGACAGCGTGGCTGTGCCGCCCGCATCCTTCACCGCGGTGCTGATCCCCGACCAGATCGACTGCGCGTTGGGGAAGTCGGCATTGGTGGTGCCGCCACCCTGCCACGTCAGCGACCAGCCGCCGGCCTGTTGCGGGATATTGTCCGCGCCGCCACCCGCGACGAGGATGTTGGCCGAAGGTTTCAGCGGGAGCAGGCCGCCTTCGTTCTTGAGCAGGACCATCGACTCGCGCGCGGCGCGCCGGGCGATCGCGCGGTGGTCGGCTG
>Ga0268350_1000014_pt1 | contig 22273 bp, 48 predicted proteins | sample G5R3_MAIN_18SEP2_FD_189920 | JGI IMG/M metagenome (GOLD analysis project Ga0268350, IMG submission 189920) | Phyllosphere microbial comminities from switchgrass, GLBRC, Michigan, United States - G5R3_MAIN_18SEP2017_LD1 | ecosystem: Host-associated > Plants > Phyllosphere > Phylloplane/Leaf... | reverse complement strand
CACCGTCTTGCTGTCGTAGGCACCGGGCTTGGCATTCTTGCGGTTGATGCGTGAGTTCAATGCCAGTTGCTTCGGGGCGGCCTGGGCGGCTTTACCACGGCGGGCGGGCTCTTTGAACGCAATCTCGGTTTGGGCGTCGTCGGTAGAGAGCGAGGTGACGGGCCGGATGAGGTCAGACATTTCGCGCAGCGCGTGCGAAATGAAGATATTGAGCACGTCCTTGGCCTTGTCGTCGGTCATGGACTGGATGCCGATAAGCACGCCGGGCGTGGTCATGGCCTTGCGCAGCAAGCGGGCGGCGCGGCGGGCGGTCTTGCCGCGCTGGCGGGCGCCCATCATCACGCCGCCCATGCAGTATTCGTCGTTCTCTACGCCCACGTTCCATAGGTAGTCCTTGGCGTCGGCTTCGTAGAACGTGGGGTATTCCAGCTCAGGCAGCTTGAAGTGCGTGAGAAAAAAGTAGTGGTCAGGCGTGAGGTAGAAAGGTTTGCCAGCCAGCATTATCCAGGCGCCGCCGCCTTCCATGAGGCGGCCGGCCTCGCGGGCGCGGAGCGAGTCGCGCTCGCCAGGCTTCATGGCCGCAATGGCTTCCTCGGTGGGGTAGGCTAGTTTGCGGTCCCACTTTTGCTGGCGCCAGTCGGTGACGTGGCCATTAATAAACCCCTCCGGTGTGCTTGGCACGGGAGGGGTAACAACAACGTAGCCGCCTACTTCTGCTTGTAGGCGGCCGTTTTTCGCTTTCTTATACTTTACGCCGTATTCTTCCACTTAGCTTTTGCCTTTCATTACAAGTTGCTCCCAGGAGGCGAGCGGCTTTTCGGCTAACACAGCTTCGGTCGCTACTTGCTCCATCTGCACATCGCCAAAGAACAATTCGTGCTCCAAACTTTCCAGTAGTGCATTCTGCGGGGCCATCAGGGAATAATCGCCGTCTTTGGCCATCGACTCGACCAGCATACAATTTTTATCGTAGGCTGCGCACAACGCAATATAAGCCCGAAACTTACGGGAGTTGAAACGTTGCAGCCAGGTCCAGCGCAGAATTTGCACGCCTTTGTCGGTCAGGTCGAAGGCCGCTTGGTAGCGCGGGTGGTCGGTGGGTACGTGGGCCAGGCGCAGGGCCTCGCGCTTGCGCTCGCTGAAGTCAGCGTAAGTGCGGTGTAGGTTGGTTCCCTCGCCCATCAGGATTGCGTAGCGCAAAAACGGGTCGTTCTCGCCCGCGCCGTGCTCTTTCAACGTCGGGTGGTCGTTAAGTTCGGGGTAGGCGTCGAGCACCATCGTTTCGGCTGGCAGCGTGGCTATCGGGTAGCGCACGTGCGTTTTTTGTTGCGGCTCAGCCATATCAAATATATTTGGTAAATACAGAGGTGACCATATGCAAAGTATCCGAGTAGCCACCTATAGTACTCGGCTTTTCAAATTTTACGCTTGGCATTAGCTCTACCACGATTTGAAATGCTTGCTCCCATGAAACCATGCGAAGCGTATTGCGGCCAGCTAATGTTTTGTCGGCCATAACTATTGCATAAGGCAGTAAACAAACTTCCTTATCAGCGTCACTTAACTTAGCAAAGTTTGCATTAATATGCAACCCCTTCATTATCACAGGCATGATAGTATTTGTGTTGCAAATACTATCAATTTCATCTTGGGTAATATTTTCGAGGGTAGAGCCTTTGAATTGTTGAAGCAAATTGCTGGGCAGAATCATGGGCTGGCGCACAGCCAGCAAATAATCTTGGCGCACGCACAAGTATTCGGTGCCCGCGATAGTCTCAACTCGCGTATGGCGCACGTCAACAATCACGTGGTCCCCCACATGGGCTTGCTGCCGGGTGCCACGTAGCGGCGAGCTGTGCCAAAGTACTATACCTTCGTTGGGTAGCGGTGGCACGTCGAGCTGGCTTACAATATCGCTTTTGGTGTATTCCAAGCCATATTCATCGGCATTAACCTGCCGCACGCCTTCTGGCCACACGCGCTTCAGTAGCACATACCCACAAATGGGAACAGGCCCATAAGGGTAATCTTCATGCCAAGGGTCTAGCTTAGGCGTCGCAAGTATGGCTATTACATCGGCGTAGCCGATGAGGTAGACGCCGGGCGTCACCTCGGCCTCGTCGGTCAGGGCCTCGAAGTCAAAGTGAATGGTGTCGCCTACCTGCACCTGCTGCGTAATGTCGGCGGCTGTGCGCGGTATATTCTGCTCGACCAGCTTGCCGGTGGAGCGTAGCATACGGCCGCCCGTGGCGGGGTCGGGAATGGTTTTGCCATGCACAATGACGGCCTCTTGCAGCGGCACCAGCGTCGAGTGCGGGCCGGCGCACAGCACCATGTCGTCGGTGAGGCGGCTCGGCACGGCCAGCACTAAGCCCTGCCGCACGGGTATGGGCACCTCGTCGGTTTCAATCTCCGCGCCCACACCTAGGCGAATTTGCGCGTCGAGCGCTGCCCAGTCGTCGGAGCCGCTGGGCAAAAACAGTCGAGGCTTACCGGGCTGGTGCTGCTGCTCAAAACGTTCGGGCACGGCCACCAGCAAGTAGTTGGGGGCGGGTTTCCAGTCGCTAGTTTGCACGGGCCGGGTCGTCTAAAATGTCGATAAACGTTTGCGTGCGGCTATCTGGCGCCTGCGGCTGGTAGTGCTCGGGCTGGTTGAACGGCTGGCCTTCATTCTCGGCAGCCGACAACTCGCGCCACCTGCGGGCGTCGTCGTACTGGCGGCGGAGCGTCACCGCTTCGTCGCACATATCAGCGGGCAAGCCAGCCGCCAAAAATTCTTCCTCGGTTTTAAGGCCGTTGGCGGCCAAAATGGCCACGCTGTATTGCAGCCTGGCCACATCAAATGCTTTGCCTTGGCGGTCGATAATGTCGAGCAACTGGCTGACAAGTACGCGGTCGAAAATAGAGCTTTTGCTATTTTGCAGCTTATCCAAAAGCTTGCGGTCTTTCGGCGTGATGGGGTTATTCATACTGGGGAGTTGAAAAAGTGCGAAGCGAATTTAGCTGATTGTGTCGGCGCTTACGATGTTGCCGCTCTCCGAGTCCTTTACCAGCCCTTCGTTGTAGCACATGCACAGCGCTAGCATCAGGCGGGCGTCGTCGGCATTGTCGGCTTCCTCGAATATATCCCAGTAGAGGTCGGTGGCGGCGTCGAGGTAGTTGGCCAGGTTGCGGGCCGGGGTATCGTTGCCCTGCACGCCAATACGCTTGGCGGCCTTATCGCGCAAAAACACGTGCTGCTCACGTATCAGCTTGGTCAGTTCTTTGGCCGACCGCTTCTCGGTGCCGCCGAGGCCCTTGGATTCGAGCCAGTCGTAGTGGACTAGCAAAAGACGCGTGAGCACCACGCCACGTATCAGCCCTTGGCTGAATTTATCCACCGTAGCGGTTTCGCTTTTGTTAGGCCGCTTGCGCTTTTGAGTTGCAAGCATGATGCCTCGGGTGAAGGCCATTGTGATTGCCGTGTATGCCTCGGGGTGCGCTGCTACGAGGTCGGCAATGTCGGGGTGGGGCTGGATGGGGTCGCCTTTCATTTGATAGTTTGGTAGATAATGCTTGATGCTTCTTTGTCGTATTCAAACAGCAGCCACCATACCCACGTGCTATCTGGCATAGCTTCTAGGCCATAATCAGTAAGACGGTAGCCAGCCGGGTCTACGCCTAGGCCCTTCACGTGGTACACCCGCCCGACTGGGCCATAGGGACAATCTGCCGCTTGGCCAACCACGTTGCCGCACCAGTCGATAGCGTCGAACATGACACGGCGCGGCCCTGGGTTGGGATTTGCAGCGTTTACCTGCTGCTGAATGTCGGCAGAGGTTTTGGCAAATGCTTCAGGGTGCCACGCATCTAGGCTCTTGGTGTAGGCCATCGTGTAGCTGTCCTTACCAATAGCGCTAGGCTTGCGCAGTTTCAGCGAGCGGCACCAGTCATGCCATGCTATTTCGCCTTTATCGGCTGTAATGAGGTCAATTTGCATTAGTATTGGGGCTCACGTAGCCTGTTTCGTCGTAAAGGGCTTGCAAAAAGTCGCGTATGCGCTGCTCATATTTGGGCTGGGCCATAATCATAAGCAGGCCATTAGTGCCATCGGGGTAGGTGAAGGCGCCCATGCTGGCGGGGCAGCCATCTTTTTCCAGCATATCGGCCATCATCTGCGTGTTGAGGTGGTGCGAGTCGAGCTGAGGCTTGGGCGGCGGCAAGGTCTTGCAGTTGGGTCGCACTGGTGTTCTGCTATCCGAATCACCTATGCTATAAACTTTGATATGGTTGGTTTGGTGGTGCATCACTACGTCGCAGTAGATGCAGGGCGCGGATTTGCCGGTTTTAGGCACGCCGCCTAGCCACTTGTGAGCAATGGTATTTAACATGGGGTTGGTGGAAATGGGTGAAACTACTATCGCTTAAAATGCCCGTCCGTGAATGGCTCGGGCTCGGGGTAAATATCCTTGCCGTGGGCGTCTTGGCGTTTTTTGTAATCGTCGGTGGGGTAGTAACCGTGGGTGGCCTTGCCGTTGTCAGCGTGGCCCTCAATACCCTCGAATGGGTAGATTAGCTCTACCTCGTCGTGGGCCGCCGTCGAGAAGCGGGCCGAGCGGGCGCTAATAATGGGTGGAGTGGTAGAACGGCTCATACAATAGGGCGCTCGCGGTCGATTTTTGGCAGCACGTGCCAGTTGAGGGATAGTTGATGGTTGCCCGTGGGCGTGGTAACGGCGCCGGTACGAATCCAGTCTTCGAGGTAGTCGCCCTGCACCTTCAAAATCTCGCCAATGTTGCGGCTGAAAATCCACGATAGGTCGCTAGGCCAGTCGGGCATTCGTATCTGGTGGCCAGCAAGCATGGCTTCCCAGGCTTGGTGGTAGGTGTTGCCTGGGCCGATAACAAAAATGTCGGCGGGGCGCTGGCCTGAGCTGGCGGCGGCGGCCAGCCGAGCAATGCCGCCGTTTTCTGAGGTAAGGTCGGTGCTCACGGGCCTAGCGCATAACATTTTTGCCGAGACAATTGATGATGGTAACGAAACCGGCCGGGTGGTAAGATTCCCACGGGCCATCCCAGTTGGGGCTACGCAGCACCGAGCCGTCGTCCTGCGGCTGGTAGTGAAACCAGGGGCGGGTAGCGGCCTCGGGTTCGGCCTCCGTCACCGAGAAGCCACCGGGCAGGCCCGTAATCAGGTGGATGGTATCGGCATCAATCTGGTGGGTGGTGCCAGGCTTGCGAAATACGTTTTGGTAGAGGGTATAGCCGCCACCGGGCGTCAGCACCCACACGTCTTCGACGTAGCCGTGAATGAGAATATTGGCCTTCAGGCTAAACGGGTGGTCGTGCGGCGGGCCGGTGTCGATGGCCTCGACCACGTGAATCGGATTCCAGCGGTCGGGCAGGAATATTTTGATGATGGGGCCGTTGGGTTCCACGCGAGGCGCGTGCGGCGGGCTGGGCTTGCTAAGGTTGAACATTGGCTATAGGTTGTCGTGGATGGCGGCGGCCTCCAATTCGAAAGAGCCGCCGCCGAGGGTATTGATATAAGCGAGGTTGAAAATGCCGGATGGGTGGTCTAGCTTCATCCAGGGTAGGGCATCTATTTCGGCCCACTGTGCTACAGGTTCGGGTAAGGCAAACTCTGTTTTCGGTACGTAGCCTACCTGCACGCCAGCGGCGCGGGCCATTTCTACCAGCACACCGAGGGCGCTATAGGTGATGGGGGCAGTTGAGCTGGTGGGCAGTGTCACTAGCAGGCCATTGGAACTGGCTTTGTAGCTGCCCGAGGCGAGCACCATAAGCCAAGTGGATTTTATGACTGCATTCATAGCTAGTCTTGGGGGTGGCGATTGCGGTGTATTTCTCGGGGACGGTTGGCGGCCATGTCGTTCGCCTGTAGTTCCAAGCGGGCGGCCTGGGCCTCGGGCGTGTTTTTGATAATCTGGTCGGCAGCTTCTTCGGCCAGGTACATGCACTTTAGCACGTAGCCCATTCTGGATAGGCGGCCCTGGGCCAGTGCCAGATTCAGGGCCTTTACTCGTTCTTGGCTCATTGTCGTAGTAGCCGTTGGATTTTCTGGTTTGCTACCCACAGTTGTTTGCGAATGTTGCCTAGCCGCTCGACTAGCACAACCCATTCGTCATGGCGCGGGGCCTGCTCGACCAGCGGGGCGGTGGTTTCAGCGCCGGGTGTCACGTAGTCACCCTCTTTTTCGTCGCCGTGGCGTACCAGCAGGTCGGTAATCCAACGTGAGAGCGCAATGCGTTTCTCGTCGTCTTCCGTACCGGGCTTGGTGCGGGGCTGGCCGCGAAAGGTGAAGTCGCATTTAGAGCGCATTGGCACGCCGAATTTGGTCTAGTCGCTCATTTGCCTCTTGCCAAGTGTCAAGTTTGGCTTGCTCAACTGCTTTGTAGGCCCGAGTTTGCATATCCTGCAACTCTTTTGCGTGAGCTTTTCGCAAGGAATTGAACTTTGCCGTAAGTGGAATGGCCGCCAGCCAAAAGCCGCCGACCAAGTAAAGTGCTTCAATGTTGCTCATAACAGATATTTTACAGCCAGCCCAATTGCGGTACTGAGCGCTAGGGCAATGAGAATAAGGGTGCCCAGCCCTTTTAACAGGGACCAAGCAATGCCGGTGCCGAGGTCGTCGCCGTCGTTTTTCATTGCATAGGGTATTAAAAGAGGTTATGAAAGCAATTCGCGCATTTCTATTTTTATTTTTTCGATACGTGAGTCGAGCGATGCAACAATTTGGGTTTTAATATCTCCAAACTGCAAAATATTTTCTTCGGCTATGAATGCCTTTTCATTATTTCTCGGCTCTAATCCCTTAAACTCTATTTGAATAGACTTTATTTCACCCCCTTTGTCAAGCCGCTCTCGTGCTGAGACTAGGTTTTTTAGTGAATTGGAAAGCCGTTGCATTTTATCTACTTGGCTGGTTTTCATGGCTGCTCGATTTTGTAGTTGACAAATACTTGAATGTTTTTGGCTCGGCTTTTCAGGTCGCCGCGCCAGGTGGCGTCGGGGTCGATGTGGTACACGCCTCGGCCGGTGCGTCGCATAAATTCCTTAGTTACCAGCCGGCTCAGTGCATTGTCGATGCTGCCAATGGATAGGCCAATTTCTACGCTCATGCGCGCCTTGATATGCCGGGCTAGCACCACTTCGTTCGTGTTGACCGTGGAGGCCAGCGCGCACCAGAGTAGCACTTTCACTTCGTTGCCATTGAGGTCGAGCATGGCTTGCACGAGCTTGGCGTAGGCGATAAACCAGACTTCGCCATCTTTCACCAGCACGTCACGGGTAATGACTTTCTGCGCCAGCACCTCGCCCGAGCTTGAATCCATGATGGTTTCCACATTCACGGGGTAGGTATTGAGCTTCATTGTTCGTTTTTAACTTCCAGAATTAGGCGGTAATCAATCCCTATTTTGCCTGGATTGGGGCTTGGGTGATACCAGCAGAGGTACAGTTCATTGTCTTGCTCTGCCTTCCAGCATTTGCCATCGTAGGTTCCACTTGGGTAGGTGCTGGAATATTCCATCAATTCATTTACCTGCGCAGGCGTAAGCAGAACGTGTGTATCGTCCATTGGCGCCTGTCGAATATTGTATGGTTGGCGCCAGTGACGGCCCAGCGGGTCAGTCATAGCGGGGATGGTGTTTAGACTCATTTAGTTTGTGGTGTAAAAGGTGTTGTACCAGTAATTTATCTTTTGTAGCGCTTCTTGCTCTGTGTCGAATAAGAGCCGAACGATGCTATTGCCCTTGCTCCCTTCTGGAAATTCACATGGGTTTACAAAGCGCCGCGTGTAGCACACGCCATACGCCACCCAGTTCGCCTTTTTCCACCATAACCAGCCTGTTGTTTTGAATGCCTCGATACCCCAACGGGCACGCTTGCAGTTATCGGTGACGGGCACAACTCGCAATACTGGTGGCTTTATCATGTCCAAATTTACACCATAATTCGGTAGTTCCTCACCGCTGCGTATGAATAATATTCACCCCCACGTGAGTAATACTCATGCCCACGTGAGTATTACTCATTTTTCACTTTTACCAACTACCTCACTACCAGCCCCTATTGTTTACGTCCCTTATCTATCTCTAGCCCCTACATTCCACCAGGGCACTATTCCATAACTATCCATATCAGCTCTCCATATCGCATATTTTTTCTGAGTGCCTAGGCTATCCGGCTAAGGCCCTTCTCACCCCAGTTCGGCCCGGCATGGGTAACCGAAACCCACAAACCCGGTCCCCCTCTCCGAGCCCCCACCCCCGTACGCCTGTGCTCAAACCTAAACCTGTCCGGTCTACCGCACTGGATAGGGCAAAGGGTAAGCTCAGATAAGGACCGATAATTGAAAGTTATCAGTCGTTAGAGCTAGGGCAATGTCCTATTATCAGTCCTAACCACTAGGGTACTCCTACCCTGTCTCTATACGGTGCAGATAGTGTACTCACGTGCTCCAATCGCAGCCTAGCCTACTAGCAATAGGGTATAGATTGGGCAAAACCTGTCTTGGATGAGTGCAAGTGAGTAACACTGATAAGACATTCTCTGACAACAACCGTACATTTATGTTTGTAAACACACACAACCAAACCAAGACAGATGCAGCCAATAGCGGGCTTAATACTAGGGGAGAGGATATTTAAGGAGGTAGGCAAGAAGCAGAAGCTAAGCGCGGCGAGCGTGCGCGTGCTCGGTGCTATTCACGTGCTGAATGCAGGCGGCACGCTGGCAAATTATGCCAGTATTGGCATGGTATTAACGCGGCAAGGCTTTAGGACGACATGGAACAGCGTACAGGAGTTGATAGGCGCGGGACTGGTGAGTAAATACAGCGTAGGCAGGCAGACGATTAGAACGCGGCTGAGCTTTAAACTAGAAGCACGGGGCGCGCTGCTGGTGGATGAAATAGAGCGACAGGCGAAGACGGCGGCAGAGCAGGCCGGCAAGATTGTAGGCGCGAAGGAGAAGAAGAAGCGCGTACGCAAGGTGAAGGCAAGTGCTAGCCAGGTGTAGATATGCCCGATATACCAACGCCCCACTTCGACCCCAAGCAGACGCAGCGCGAGCGCGAAGAACGCGCCCGTTCTCCCTTGTATTGGGTGCATCCTAGCGTGACGGTGTACGAGTATCGCAACATGAGCCGAGCCGAGCAGGACCGAGTACAGCAGGAGTGCAGGCAGATAGAGCGGGCCAAGCGGAATAGCTAGTTTTACACGGTTGTGCATCTTTCTTTTTAAATTTTTATTCCTATTTATCAGCACGTTACAAAGTATTTTTAGATGCGTGCTTGCAATGATAGATAAATTATTGCAACCTTTGGACATCGGAAGGCCGTAAAAGTCTTCAGATACGGGCCGCAACTGGCAGCCCGCTTTTTTTGGCCCGGCTTGTAAATAATTGCAACCATTGGCACCAGCCCCGGCAAGGTGGGGCGCAACGACTGAAGCACAGTAGGTCGGCGGCATAATAAGCCCGCACAATACCAAGCCACCAGCCCGCACCGCTAACCGTGCTAGTCACCGGCAGACGATAAAGCCACCGCAACCTGAAGCGGCTAATAATACAGGTAGATGGCGCTGAGCTTCGGCGGTCTAGGGTTTGATGCACTCAGGCTAATAACCGAGCATCCACGGTAAGCACACCGAAACCGACTAGCACCAGCTAGTTCAGGCATAGTGCTTACTCTGATAGGTCGTAGCGCATTGGTAGCGCTGCCTGAATGAGTCACCACACGAAACCTAAAGCCATGAAATTCTTAGCAACTCTTACGTTCACTAGCTCGCAAACCAATGGCCTAGCACTGTACTACGGCACGAAAGAATATAAGAACGAAGCAGCCGCAAAGGCTGATATACTGAGATTGCAAGCTGAGTTCGGCGGCTCTTACACCTACGAGCAGTTCACCACCCGCGAGCGCCACCTAGAAATACTGTACGCTTGCAGCGCCAACCACGATAAACTATACTATCCGCAGGGAATTGAAAACCTGCCCCCTATTCCAGTAATAGAGCCGGAGCCGGAGCAGCTTTACGAAATCACCGATACTATCACGGGCATAGTTTACGAGCAATGGGCAAGCAATGAAGAAGATGCTTTTTACGGCGCGTGCGAAGGCAGCGACTTAGACGCAGAGCACGCTGTTACTATTCGGATTATTCAGCCACCAGTAACAGTATAATGACTTACCAAACCAAGAGCCTAAAGCAATTTAAGGCGACCTACCGCCCCGAGCCCACCAGCACGCCCCGAGTTATCAGCAATAGCGGAGGCCGTACTAGCGGCCTTATGACGCTGCTAGAAATGGCGAAAGGATTAGGGCCTGAAGATTATGTAATCTTCTGCAATACGGGCAAGGAGCGCGAAGAAACATTGCAGTTTCTTCACCTACAGCAGACAGTACTAGGCGTGCCTATTATCTGGCTAGAGTACTGCCAATACAATCGCTGGAAACAGGTTACCTACGAGACAGCCAGCCGCAAAGGCGAGCCGTTTAGCGCCCTAATTCAGCGCCGCAAGTTCCTACCCCACCAGCAGGCTAGATTTTGCACCCAAGAGCTTAAAATACGGGTTATGCGCGACTTTATGCGCAGCCAAGGTCACGGCCACTGGATAAATGTAGTAGGCATTCGCGCCGACGAGCCCACTCGCCACGCTAGCGGCAAACAGTCAACAGACACCCGCTTTGACGTGGTACACCCATTGTACGAGGCGGGCATAAAAAAGCCGGACGTACTAGCCTACTGGCGCACGCAGCCCTTCGATTTGCAGCTACAAGACCACGAAGGAAATTGCGATTTGTGTTTTTTAAAGGGAAAGGGTAAGCTAGTCAATTTGATTAGAACTAACCCCGAAAGTGCAGACTGGTGGATTGATAGCGAGTTGACTATGAACGCGCAATTTTCAAAGCGACAAAGCTATTCGGATTTACGAGATAAGGCCATTAGCCAAATGTCGATAGACTTCTACCCTGTAGAAGACGAGGAATCTATAAACTGTCATTGCACCGACTAAACGCAAAGGCAAAAAGTTGCCCAGCAACAAAACGTGCTCACCAACAACTAACCCACTTAAACCACACCAACCCATGTACCAGCGCCCCACCTTCGATTTTGGCAACCTGCTAACCCTATTCTGCATCCTGTTTGCCCTAGGCATTGCCAGCGTGCTAGGCGGTTGCACCACGGCCAAGCCCGCCACCTATACGCCGCCAGTCGGCACCCACAGCAGCCACCAGCAGCACGACGCCCGCACCCGCCAGCAGGAGCCCAACCGTAGCCGCATACGCTAGCCTTACCCCCTTCACTTTTACTTCTTACTATTTCCAGCCATGCACGCAGAAGCCACCACCCCAGTACTACACACCGTTACTCCTGAGCCCTACACCTACAGCTCTATAGCTGGCCCGCTCCAATTCTTACAAACGCTAGCGGCCGGGCCGTTTGCGTGGCCGGGCGGTTACCCGCTCTATTTCGTGACGTTCGACGGTGGAACCCTCAGCTTTGAAGCCGCCACCGAGCAGCAAGACGAAATACTAGCAGCGTTCGAGGATAAGACCTTAAATAGTGGTTGGTACATCGTTGGTTGCGAAATCAATTACGAAGACCCCGACCTATACTGCGACCACACCGGCAAGCGCATTGAAAGCGCATACGCTGAGCCCGAAGAAGACGGCAGCAGCGAGAACGAGCCCCGCGACCCGTTTGCCGGTACAGCTTGGAGCTAGAGCCCTATAGTAGAAGCCCGCCTTAGACCGCTAAGCAGTGCCGTTCGTGACGAGCACCGGGCGCTAACCCTTTTCACCAACCCAACCAACTCAATACCATGTCAACCGCAACCACCACCGCCCCCGCAGTACGTGACACCCCCAACTTCCGCACCAACGCCGACCAGTTAGTTAACTTCTTTGGCCACGGCGAGTACCTGGTGAAATACCTAGGCAAGTGCCCAATCAACGGCGCCCGCTTATACGACATGCCCGGCGCAGCATTCCCCGACCACATGCCCGCCACGCTGGTAGCTGCTGAATACGATATGACCGGCCCCGACTTCCAGTATAGCTGGCTGGCTAGCAACGACAGCAAGCAGTACAACCAAGCGCTTGAGCTAGCTAAAGAAGGTTGGTTGCCCGGCCCCGCACAGGTAGGCCCCACGGCTAGCGTTGTGATTCGCGGTACTCGCTGGTTTGATAAGATGTATGGTAACACGTATTTCTCAGCCGTTGGCATTGTAAACGGCATTGTAGTAGCTCGGATTGAGTACCGTTACGGCTACGGCGACCAGTATATGCACGAAATGACCGACAAGCTAGAAAAGTTGGGGTTTCTGCCCAACCGCGAGGCATACGGCAAAGGTGTACGTGAAGCACTTTGGAACTACGCACAGCGTACCGGCATCACGCAGAGCTACAGCGCCACCGATGTTAGCCGCAAGCGCGACCTGTAAGCCATGAAAGCGAAAACCAGAAAAGCAGAGCGCGAGATACACGGCGCAGAAATTTGGATAAGGCTTGGTGTTGGCCGCCTGATATGCGCCAATAAGCAAATAGCAGGCATGAGGGAAACGCGCCGCAGAAGCGACGAGCACCGCAGCAATGTTGCTGCCCGCTACCTGTCACGCCAGCAAATAAACGCCTACCGCCCGAGCAAAGAGCCCCCGTATTGGGGAGTTTTACAAAACTGCATAGCCCGCAATAATTGCCCTATGTGCGACAGCCCAAAAAAAGGCAAATACACACTTTCGGCTGATGGAGTGCGCAGGTTATACCGCAAGCGTGCCGAGCGATTAAAGAAGTAAAGCACGGGCTACGGCCCGGCTTAATGTAGCCCGCTAGCGAGTGCTAGCGCGACGGTGACAAGCCCGAGCAATACAGAGTCAAGCCACCACACCCCCAGCGCCGGCCCTGCGCGCCACAGGAGCCACTTACGGCGGGATAGCCACCGCCCTAGGTGTAAGCCGAGAAACTGTATTTAAGTGGCTAAACCCTGTTGCCTACAAATAACCATTTTTTAAAATCCCGACACCATGAGCACACAGCAAGCCGCCCCCAAATTAAAGCCCGTAGCCCTAGCCATATTTAAGAACGACACCCGAGAAATAGAAATATGCTTAAACAACGGCATACGGGTAAAAGTCTACGGCTCCAACGCTGGTTATGTACAGTATATGGAGGACGCGCACCGAGTAGCGGCCGAGCTAACGAGCAGCCAGATATACCAGACCACACAGCCTATTGCGCAACGTTGGGCCAAATGGTTGAACGGCGGCAGCCCCAGCACCGCCCCGCAGCCGTCGAAGCGCTACACCGAGTACCAAGACCTAGCAGCTTACGAGCGAGCCACCGCCAAGTACTAAACGCCACTGAGGATGGCCCGCAGCGACGGGCCGAAACGGGCCGCCACGTTCCCCACGTGCGCGGCCCGTCTGGCAATTTCGCCGAGCACCAAACCACCACGCAGCCATGCACGCACCCGCACCTACTGATGTACACACCCGCATAAACGCCCGCGCCTCCATTGTAGAAACCCGCGAATATTGGGGCAAAGACCTATGCTTTTTACCCGTTGATAGCGCCCCGCTAGCGCTGGCTAGCTTAATAGTAGAAGCTGATAGCTTGCGGCTGTTTTCCCTTACCCACCAGACCCGCGAGTATGACGACGACCGCCGCCAGTTTTACACGGCCTACGCTCGTGGCCCCTTGCACCAATTTCTAAATCGCTTCAGCACCAGCACCCGCCAGCAAGCGCAAACCCTTGCCGAGAACTATACTATTTACCTCTAATTTACCCCGCAGCCATGAGCACAGCAGCCACTAGCTACCAAACATTAGCCGCATTGTTCCCCGGCCTTTCCTTATACCTAGGCGCAGGCTACCCAATACGCCAGCCACACGCCACCTATGGCTATTGTGGTGGCTCTATTCAAGTATTCCACTACCCCAACGGCGACGGCAACGGCATTATGCCCGATATATACAGCATTCACGGGGCAGAAATAGTAGGCCCTCACGTCATGCTCGCTAGCGCAATGCAAGCCTACTAACCCGCGAAAATTTGAATTTCAGCCCGCCCACACGCCTAGCGCTGGGCGGGCTTTTTACTAACCCGCTTTCTTTCCATTTCAACCCATGCTCACGCCCGCCCCCATCATTCCCGACCTCGCCGGCTGGACTAAAGTAGGTCCCGCCTATTACCTGCCCGTGGCTAGTATCGGCATCCTAAAAATTCAGCCCGAGCCCGGCGCTGATTACGTGCTGACCGTGCGGCCCGAGATAGACGGCGGGCACGACCACCCGCAGCGACTCGCGCAAAACCTCACGCCCGAGAAGCTGGCCGAGCGGGCGCAGCAGTTGTACACCACCCAGTACGACGCACCAGTGAAGAAAAATACGTTTGACTCTTAACCCCGCTATTACAATGAGCCAACTCTTTACCCGCGCCGCCGCCCTCCGCTGGGAGGCCGCCCGCGCCGAACGCCTAGCCCGCGCTGCCCGCTGGAAAACCATATCCACCCGCGCCGAGTGGTTCACCCTCGCTGGCATGATAGGGCTGCTGGTGGCCCTCGCCATTGTCAATTCTTATAAATAACCCCGCGTTATGAAAATCGGAATCATAGGCGGTAACGACGGCCTAGGTGCCATGATAGCCGCCGAGTTGGCCAAGCGTTACGAGCCGGAGGCTGTTGAGGTGGTAATAGTAGAATGTGCGCAAGATATAGCGATGGATGCCCGCCTGAACCACCTTGACGTGCTCTTTAGCCCTGAACTATACTTACCCCGTGCCGAGCCAATTCAGATGCCAGCTATCAAGGCCGAAATCTACTGGCCCGAGCCAAAAGCCAGCCGCAGCCGCTACCACCGCACGCCCAAATGGAAGCGCAATAATTCGGGCAGCAAATACTTTTAATCTTACTTACCCCACGTTTCACCAATGGCAACCACGCCTCCTAAGAGCCTCGGCACCGCGCCCGCTGGCCCCACCAAAAACGAGAAAACCGGCCAGACGGCCGAGCGCACGCCCGCACCTGGGCCACTACGCATTGAAAACTACGGCGGCGACGGCGCGGGCGGCGACTGGGCCGTGCTCGACGCGCAGAACGTGAAGCTTAACGCGCCCATCACCACGCCGCAATCGCTCGCCTACTGGCTGAAGCAGCGTAAGGGCTACGCCGAGCGCGTAGAAAACCTGAACGACCTGGGCGTAGTGCAGCCGTTTGATTCCAAATACCACGACAAGCAGCGCCCCGGCTACCGCATTGCCGACGTTGCCCTAGGCAAGAAGTACTAACCCACTTACCCCATCTTTTCACCAGCCCGGCTCACCACCGGGCTTTTCTTTTGCTCGCTATGAATAATAAGAAACCCCAAAAGCTGCCTCGCAAGCTTAAAAAGAAAGTTAAACACCTGTTTCTGCTGACTTGTCATAGTAGCTGGACTACCCGCGATGTTAAAATCATAAGCTTTGAATATCGCGTGGCTCCAATCTATACTAACCCGCGCCACAAATCACTTCGCAACGTGCGCGTACACGTGCATATGGCCTCTACAACATGGTATAAATCTGTAGTATGATACTCACAGAAATCCAGCAGAAGCTTCAGGCGTTTGCTAACCCCGCGTTTCGGTTCGTGCCCGAGACACACGAATACTTCCTAGGTGAGCAGCGCTTGCAAGCCTTTAGCACCTGGATAAAGCAGGTAACCGAGCCGTTTGACGAACTGAAGGTGGCGGGCTTCTCAGCATCCAAGCGAGGCTGCACGGTGCAAGAAGTGCTGGACGAATGGCAGTGGTCACGCGACCTAGGCACGCACACGCACAATCTGATTCAGGGCTACTATGAGGGCCGCACGCTCAGCGATGCGTTCAACGAAGACACGCACCCCGACGTGGCCGCCAGGTTCGATAAGTTCTTGGCCCTGCGCAAGCTGCGCCTCGACAACCTAACCCCGCTCGGCCTCGAATTGCAGGTATTCAGCGAGCAATACGGCCTGTGCGGCACCATCGACTTCCTGGGCCAGCACACCACCACGGGCGGCCTCTACGTGCTCGACTGGAAAACCAACGCCACCCTGCGCATGAACAACGGCCCACGCTATGAAAAAATGCTCGGGCCGTTTTCTGACCTCTACGCAACCCACGAAAATAAATATTCCTTGCAGATAGCCTACTACCGGCTGATACTCGAAACTGCTGGCATCGAAACAGCGGGTGGCGCTATCGTTCACCTCCCCCCTGGGAACGTGCCGGCCAATATTGTGCAGGCCATCGACTACCGCGCTCGCTTACGTCCACTTCTTTTCGACTTTCCACTATGAGCAACAAACAATCAAGGCCACTAAATAAGGCTGAACAAAAAGTGTTTGCCAAAATATTTATTGCCTCTTTAGTGAAGCAAACAGCTATTCATTATTCTTCTGATTCAGACAAGGAAGAATCTGGAATTTGTGATGCTATCGAAGATTTAGCTGATAAGTTAGCAGGCCCCCATCCGATTTTTGCTACCCCAAAATTGATAGCTGACTACATCAAGACACTCCGAAAATGACACCGCAAACCTTTCTTCTCACCGACGCCCGCCTAAACCCCGGCGAGTTCGCCGCCCGTAGCTACCCCGCGTCCATGCGCCGCACCGCCACCGCCCTATTCAACCGCCTGCTAAAGCGCGAGACTAGCGAGCTAGGCGCCACGCTGGCCACGGCCCAGGTGCAGCAGCTCGCTACCGACCTCACGGCTGGCCTGCGCCGGCCGGAAGGAAGGCCCGGCGCCACCGCTGATGCCGGACTCGTAGCCCTTGCCAGCGACGCCCGCCTGAAGCAAAAGGCCGTGGCCCTCTCGGTATTCCGCGACTACGCCCCCATGTCAGCCGAGATATACTGGCTGGCCGTGCGCAAGGGCGAGCGCGAGCTAACCCCACGCGAGCGGCAGCTACTTCGCACCGAATTGCAGGCGTTGGCCGCAAAATGCCAACAGATAGCCAAATAAAATATAGTGCCGCCATTTATAGTGCGCAAGTTGTGTACTATATTTGAGTATTCATTTCCCATTTTCCACCACCCACATGAACGACCCTACCCCAGCGGCTATTGATGCCGTAGCGGCCCAGCTCAAAGTGCTGGCCCACCCCACGCGGTTGCGCATCATCCAGCACCTTCACAAGCCGGCCAGCAAGGGCCAGCAGTCGGTGACGGAGATTTACCAAGCGCTCGACATTCCCCAGGCCATTTGCAGCCAGCACCTCATTGTTTTAAAAGACCGAGGCTTGCTGAAAAGCAACAAGGTGGGCACCAAGATTTTCTACGCCATCGCCGCCGAAGCTTGGTGCGTGCAGGTAGTAAACATTCTGTTTAAGCAAATCCAGTAAGCATTATGGCGAAGACGAAGCCCGCCGAGGGCACCACCGACGAAACCGAAGAAATCGGCCCACACGACGCCGGCCGCAACCTGTACCAGCGCATCCACGCCATTATGAATGACGTGCGGCGCCTGCAAAAAGACAAGCAGGTAGGCAGCGGCGGCTATGCCTACAAAGCGGTGAGCGAGGAAAGCGTAGTGACCAACCTGCGCCAAGCCATGCTGCGCCACGGCGTTGTCATGTTCCCAATCGAGCAGTACCACCACCTAGTAGACCACGTGCGAGCTGACCGCAACGGCACCCCTACAGTGGTGAGCATGTCCACGGTCGATGTGCGCTACAAGCTGGCCAACGTCGATGATATGGAGCAGTTCGAGATTATTGCCAGTTCGGGCACCGGAGTAGACCCGCAGGATAAGGGCGTAGGCAAGGCCATGACCTATAGCTTTAAATACGCGCTGCTGCGCACTTTTATGATTCCCACTGGCGCCGACCCCGACGACGTACACAACGACGACTTAGAGAAAGCACAGACTAAAGTAGCCAGCAAAGCAACCCCCACCGTAGCGCCAGCCGCCACAGAGTCGGAGCCAGCACCCATGCAGTACATGACAGCCGACCAGCGCGAGCTAATCTTGGGGCTAATCAAAACCGATGTGATTCAGCCAGACGAGTTCACGAAGACAATGGACGCATTACCCAGGCTCACGAAAGGGCAGGCTGATGGTACCATTGCCAAATTAAAGAAAATCATTAGCGAGCGGGCAGGCGGCGTGCCTGTATAACCACCTCTTTTCACCAACCCCAACCATGAAGCGGAATTTGTTTAACCCCGTTATGCAGCGGCTCATGCTGCTAAATGAAATTGCTGAAGCTGAAGGCGTGCTCACGCCCGAGTTAGAAGAACAGCTCACCGTGACCGACGACCGCGTGCAGGAGCGCGTGTTAGAACTGCTGCAACTGCGCGAAACAGCGAAGACGCAGATACTCGGTGCTGATGCTGAGTTGGAGCGTCTGAAGGCCGTAAAAACGGCAGCATTCAACGCGGTAGAACTTATCGAGAAGCACTTGCTCGACGCCACCCTACGCCTAGGCCACCCCATTCAGGCAGGCACCTACCGGGTAGGCACTCGTAGCAGCACGGCCACCGTGATTGACGACGAGAAGCTATTGCCGACCGCTTACCTGCGTGTGATTCCCGAGAGCACCGCGCCCGACAAAACAGCCATTGGCAAGGCACTCAAAGCTGGTGAGGTAATACCTGGCGCCAGCCTCGAAACCCGTCAGAATCTTGCTATTAAGTAGGCACATGCAAGATTCACCAACTTTCTCTACCGCTGCCATTGTGGATGCTATCGAGGCACTGCCACCCGTCAGCATGTCTTACGAGACATTTTGCGAAATAGCAGTTGCTCGTGTTGCCGCAGTAGACCCTACACTTGCCTGCTTTCCGAATGCCAGCCACCGGCCAGCCAACAACAACAGGAGGCCCGTAGCCTACACAGAATATGGTGTTCAAGTTTGGACTTCACCTGATGGCTATACAATACATACTAACATTATCTATGTGCATCCTGTCAACTCCCCCGAACAGGCCCTACACGACCTAGGCCGCGAGCTAGCTGCGCTGAAGGCAAAAATGGACTACGACGCTACTAAATAATTTTCCAAATCCATGAGCCACGAAACAACCGCCGCCACCCGCGCCCAGGATTTTGAGGCCGGTGAGCACGTTCGCTGGGTGCCCGAGCACGCTAAGGGCAACGCCAGCCATCCCGACTGTGAAAACGGCGTGGTGACTAGCACGAATGACAAATGGGTGTTTGTGCGATTTACTGGCAGCACCTCGCAGGCGTGTCACCCTAGCCAGCTAGTATAATGCACTACCCCGTGGCAATCCCTACGCCTATCACGCGGCGCGAAGTGACCCAGTTTATAGGGTGGTGCGTGGTCGGCTGCCTAGTCTGCTTGTTCGCCCCCGTAGGCATCTGCTGCTGGCTCCTACGCCGCCTCTGGCGCCTGCCGCTGACTACTTGGCTCAGGCATCAAGTCCGACTCACCGCGCAGGACTTATACACCGACAGGTGGGAAATGGCTGCTTACCTATTCGTACTGGCAATTTTCGCATTTTTCCTTTTCACTTACATTCACCAACCCCAACCATGACCCAGGATGAATTTAAGGCCGCGTGTATCGCCGCCATCACTGAGTTTCACGACCCCGAGCAGGATGGCCTACTGCTGATAGGCACGCGTGAAGACACCAAGTTTAGTGCTTCGCTAGGCCGGTTCTGTGAGCCCTACTTGGAATATGCCGCAGCTATTGGGGAGTGGCCGGCCCACCACCACGGCAACGACTACGCCCAGTTCACCATGCACCCCACGGACTCGGTTGCTGCCCTGAAGGAATGGGCGCAGGAACTACACCGCACGCGCCAGCCGGAGCCCGAGCAAGAAGCCGAGCCCGAGGACGAAGCGAAGGTGGCCGAGCGCAAGGTATACGACGCACTGCTAGACTGATGGCCTACCAATTCACCGCCCCCGAACTACAAGCCTGCGCCCGCCGCGAGGTGGGTATGCGCAAAGGCTGCTACCCACGCTGGGATAAAGTGACGCTCGAAAACCTCAGTCCAGCCCGTAAAAAGGAAATCGGCATGATGGAAGAAATAGAGCAGCGCCTAGCGCCCGAAGCCTCGGTACTTGATGCAGGCCAGATTGAGTTGCTGCGTGACAACGCCGAGTTCTGCAATGCCCGCACCCTCGAACTACTCAACCGCCTTTTGGCCGATTACGACCGGCTACGCAACAAAGAATAATTTTACCCGCAGCCGGACGAACCGCCTGTATTTTTCACCAACCCCTTTTTACAGCCCACTATGGCAACCCAGCAAACAACGGTACTAGAACTACCGCACGACCTGACCAACGAAGAAAAGTTGGAGCTACAGAACAAGATTATGAAGTTTCTCGACACCAAGCAGGACTTGGAGAGCGAGCTAGAATCGGCCCAGGCTGAGTTCAAGCGCCGTAAAGCTGACATAGAGAAGCGCACCAAGGACGTTGATACCGACATTTACAAGGTTCGCAGCGAGATTAAGGTTGGCCGCGAAATGCGCAAGTACAACTGCAACATTATGCGCGATGTTGACAGCCGCACAGTGAAGTACGTAGCCATTAGCGGCCCGCTCGCTGGTGAAGTGATTAAGCAACACGAGTTCACCCAAGACGATTGGGCCGCAGTCTTAAAAGATAACGGTGAGCCCGAGTTGCCTTTCGACGGCGTACTTGGTGACGACGACGACGAGCCCCAGGACTTGCGCGAGCAAGCTGACCTCACGGCCGAAGGCCCGGTGCAGCCCAACATGGAGAACGGCAAGGTTATCGGCGGCCCCGACACCGACGCGTACAACATGCTGCACGCTGATTCTCCCTACCAACACCTGAGCGAAGGCGTTGACTTCAAGCCTGCCGTGCCCGGTGCTGAGAACGATGGCAGCGAGCCCACGGACGCGGCCGATGTGGACCGCGACGACGAGAACGACCTAGGCACGCCCCACACAGAGGGCGACGAAGACTCGGACGAAGACTCGGACGAAGACTCGGACGAAGACGAGGAAGAAGGCGACGACGACGAGCCCCAGGCGCCCACACCCAACCCGCCCAAGCGTAAAGCCCGCCGCACGGGCGGCCCGAAAGAATAACTATAACCTGTAACTTTAGTAGCCCCCTAGCGATGTAGCAGGGGGCTACACTTTACCCCCTCTTTTTACCCATGAAGTCAATTCTCTTATTTGCCGCCGCAACCCTAATGCTCGCCGCTTGCGACAGCCAGCCCCAGCGCACCGTGTACACCGAGCAGCAGCCCGTGTACGATAATACGCCCACCACGACCGTTGTGCAGCCCCAGCCGGTGTACGGTGGCGCCACGGTCTACCACGACCACGACGATAACACGAGCAGCCTGCTTACGGGCATGGCCCTCGGCCACATGATGAGCAACAGCGGTGGTGGCTACGGCAACAACGGCTACAGTGGTGGCAGCTCGAAAAAGAGCAAGAAGGTGGTGAACATCACCAAGACCTACCACTACAACATGCCAGGGCCAGGCGCAGCGCCCAGGACAGTCAGCCGGCCCAGCTACAGCCGCCCGAGCCCGAGCTATTCGCGGCCCAGCTCATCCTACCGGCCGTCGAGCATCCGTAGTTCGAGCAGCATGGGCAGCCGGGCGGTGCGCCGCCGCTAGTCACTTATCATTCACAATTCATAAGCGCCTCGGCCTAGCCGGGGCGCATTTTTCTTGCTCACATGATTGCAAAAGAGATAGATGATTTACTCGCCGGCCCCGAAGCAGACGCGTTGGTAGCTCCCTTTTTAGGCTGGGAATACCAAGCCGGCATTGAGCGGTGGGTAGAACCTGGCGGCAAGATGGCGCATGTAGCGCCGCCTCCTTTTTCCACGGCTATTTCAGCAGCTTGGCAGCTTGTTGATTCGATTGCAAAACCGTGGCTGCACGTTGATACCAATTCCTTTGGCACGGGTGCCATAGCCACGGTAATCGAAAACAGAAAGAGCCCCAGGCTTTACCAAGCTTCTGCTGACACGTTGCCACTGGCACTAGTACAAGCCTTTTTAATCTACAAAAACCGGGCGCGAGCCTAATTATTCCCCTCCCTCACATGGAAGATTTAGAGCTTAGAAATTATATGTCTGCGCGGCGTGAACATCAAAAGGATGTTGCCTCGCATTTTAAGTACCGCTACATTCCCCACGATTATGCCAAAGGTTTTGGCCAGTGGGCATTGAGCAGCGCCTTTTATATGTTTATAGAAGCCGTGTATGAAAAAGCAATGCAGGCCCGCGAGAAATACGGCTTTTCTGAGCTAGGCTGGGCTACCCCTGACTGGGAGCAGGAATTGCAGCGCGG
>Ga0268350_1000011_pt1 | contig 24241 bp, 31 predicted proteins | sample G5R3_MAIN_18SEP2_FD_189920 | JGI IMG/M metagenome (GOLD analysis project Ga0268350, IMG submission 189920) | Phyllosphere microbial comminities from switchgrass, GLBRC, Michigan, United States - G5R3_MAIN_18SEP2017_LD1 | ecosystem: Host-associated > Plants > Phyllosphere > Phylloplane/Leaf... | reverse complement strand
CCCTTGCCCTGTCGCTCCAGGCGGCCGAGGACGACCTGTTCGCCGGTGACGACCTGCAGACAGGCCGGACCCTCATGGAGCAGCACGTGCCGTCGCTCGTGCGGGCGTACATCGTAGCCCATGACGCCTCCCAGGGCGAGGAGCGCGACCAGATCCGAGCGGAGTTCGCGGCGGGAATCGGCGTCGTGCGCGACACGCTCGCCGGCATCATGCGCCGCCACGCACAGGAGGCGCGCCGGCGCATGGAGGACGAGACCCGCTTCCTCCGGATGCGGCACGGCGAGGGCGACGGCAGCCTGTCACCGGCGAGCGACGTCCCCGTCTTCTGACCGCGGGCCCGAGCGGAAGGCGCAGGGAAAGCACATACACGGAAGGAAAAGCGAAGATGCTCATCAGGGGCAGGACCGAACGCGTCTACCGCGTCGCGCATCTGGCATGCGGTATCGGATCGGGTGCCGCCGGCTTCAACGACGCACGCGCGGTCATGGACGGCGTGGCCGGACGCTACGAATGCGCCGGCGGCATCGACGTCGACCCGGGCGCGATCGCGAACTTCGACCGGCTGACTGGCGTACCGGGCACGATCATGGACCTGTTCAATGCTGAACAGTACGAGGCCTTCCACGGATGCGCGCCGCCCGTCGACTGGCGGGAGGCGTCCCCCTCGGATGTGCGACATGCCTTCGGCGGAGCGAAGCCCCTTGACGTCCTGTTCGCTTCAATGCCCTGCAAAGGCTTCAGCTCCCTGCTGGGCAGCGAATACGCAGTCACGGACAAGTATCAGGCACTCAACGCACTTACGACACGTGGCATGTGGCTGACGCTGGAGGCGTACAAGAACGATCCTATCAAAATCATCCTCTTCGAGAACGTGCCGCTGATCCAAACCAAGGGCAGAAAGCTGCTCGACGAGATCCAGGCGCTGCTGCGCCACTATGGATATGTGTGGACGGAATCCAAGCACGACTGCGGCGAGATCGGCGGACTCGCACAGCACCGTCGGCGATTCCTCATGGTCGCGCGACACGTCGAGAGCATGCGGCCTTTCCTGTACGAGCCGCACAAGCTGCCTATGCGCCCGATCGGTGACGTACTGGGCGCGATGCCGCTGCCCGGCGACCCTCGTGGAGGTCCGCTGCACCGCATCCCTGAGCTCCAGTGGAAGACCTGGAGCCGCCTCGCGTTCGTGAAGGCCGGACGCGACTGGCGCTCGCTTGCCGATCCGGACATGGAAGTCTCGGACGGGCGACTGCTGAACTGGGGCATCCAGCCGCTCGACGGACCGGTGGCGGACGTCGCCAACCAGATCCCGCCGGGCTCGCCGCACAACGAGGTACTGGGCGTCCGCCCCTGGAACCAGTCGACAGGAACGGTCGCCGGCGCGTCGCGCCCGCACAACGGCACCTATTCCGTCGCGGACCCGCGCTACACCGGACGCGACCGCTCGTCGACGCTCGGCGTCGGCCGGTGGAACGAACCGAGCGGGACGGTCACCGGCGAAACGCACCCGTCGAACGGCAGGTTCTCCGTGGCGGACGGACGGGCGGCCGGCACTGGCATACAGCACGTCGAGCACTTCAGGGTAGTGCCGCTAGGAGCGGATGCGCGGCCGGCCGACGGCACCGGCGTGCTGCCCGACGACACTCGACGGCTGGCCACCCGCATCATGTCGGCGGACCGGACATGGCACCGCCCCCTTACGGTCCTCGAACTCGCGGCGCTCCAGTCGCTGTTCGACCCCGAGGAGATCTTCGCGGAGGGCTCGGAGCGGTCCTTCGACCTCTCGGGCGGCAGCGAGGGTAAGGTGCGCGAGTGGATCGGCAACGCCGTCCCGCGCAAGGCAGCGCAGGGCATGGGGGAGACCATCCTCGAATGCCTGCTCATGTCGGATCTCGGCGTCACCTTCTCGCTCTCGTCGCGAGCCATCTGGGTCAAGCCTCTCGCTCTCGATCTGGCCGTCGACGTGGTCGCGTCAGGAGGAGCGTGGTCGATGGACCCGCCATCGTGTCACTCAATGCGCGGATGATGCGGACGAAGGCATGAGAATCCCGATTGTACAAAAAATGCCTTAATATGCTGTTGTCCTATCCGAAAATCTGTTAGCCATCCGGAAATTTCCGGGGTTAGCTAAGATGAAGATGGAAGGACGGCTTCTGGCCGCGGCCAGCCTGTTGGCCCTGTGTGTGCCGGCTGAGGCGCAGGGGTCGGACGTCATCATCATGCGAAAGAGCATGACTAGCGTCATGGGTCGCACCACGCCCCCCACGACAGGTCTTCCCACGACGCCAGCACCGGCACCGGTACCTACCCCGACGCCGACTCCCGCGCCGGACCCGACGCCTGTACCTGCTCCGACGCCAACACCAACACGGGCCGAATGGACGGTCGGAGCATGGTCGTGGGCGGGCGCCGACGCCTGCACGAAGGACGCACCGCGATCGCGCACGGTAGCCTGCATGGCGGACGGTGTAGCCGTGCCGACGTCAAGGTGCACCGATACGCCACCGGCAGCACAGGACACGACGCCGCGATATGACGGATGCGGGTTCAAGTGGGGTGTCGGCGCATGGTCGGCCTATTCCTCGCAATGCTCCGCCGAATCGACGCGGACCCGTTCACTGACCTGCACGCGCACGGATGGCACGCCCGCCGAGACGACGCAGTGCGATGTCATGACGCGACCGGAGACGGTCGAGACCACGCCAATATACGATGGGTGCGAGAACTCGTGGGCCGCCGGCGACTTCCTTGACCCCGGCAAGTCTTGCACGGATGAGGAGACGCAGACGCGCGTCGTGACATGCCGTCGAGCGCTCGACGGCTCCGCCGTGGAGGACGGTCTATGCGACGCCGAGGCACGTCCGACGGCTACGAGGCTAGTGGCCGACTATGATGCGTGCGGGTACGAAGCCGTCGATTGGAACACACCGGTGTCGGGATCGACCTGCTCGGCCAGTACCACGAAGACCAGCACGGCGCAGTGCCGTCGCTCGGACGGAACGATCGTACCCGCCGCCGACTGCGAGAAGCACGGCGTGACGACCAGCAGGACGGAGTCGGGGTCGGACTATTCGGGCTGCTCCAGCCACTGGTCGCCAGGAGCCTATGCCGATCCAGGCGCATCGTGCACCAGCGCCGAGACGCAGACGCGTGAAGTGACGTGCGTGCGCGACCTGGATGGCGCCGTGCTGGCAGATACGTCATGCGACGTCGATGCCAAGCCGTCCACGACGACGCAGGTCGCCGATTATTCGTCATGTTCATATGCAGCGGGCGGAAGCCCGACCCTAAGCGACTGGACGAGCCATTGCTCGGCCTCTGCGACCAGGACCACCACCAGGGCGTGCCTGCGTTCGGACGGAACGACCGTAGATGCGGCGGAATGCGCCAAGCGCGACGTCATTCTACAGACCTCCGAGACCAAGGCGATCTACGACCAGTGCTCGAACAGCTGGGTGGCTGCGGACTTCGTCGACCCGGGAGCATCCTGTACATCCGCCGAAACGCAGACCCGTGCGGTGACATGTCAGCGCGATCTCGACCATGCGGTGGTGGCCGACGGACTATGTGTCCCCGCCGACAAGCCCGCGGGGACGAGGCAGGTCGCGGACTATACGTCGTGCGACTATGCCGCAGGGGGTACGACGACTATCGGCGACTGGGACAGCCACTGCTCGGCGGACGCAAAGCGGACGATCACCAGGCAGTGCGTGCGCTCGGACGGAACGACGGTCGACGCCACACAGTGTGACGATCGCGGCGTACAACTGCAATCGTCGGAATCGGGCAAGATATACGACCAGTGCGCGTATTCGTGGGTCAAGGGCGCCTTCATCGATCCAGGCGCATCATGCACCGCGACGGAAACGCAGACACGTGCGGTTACCTGCCAGCGCGACATCGATCACGAGGTCGTGGCGGACAAGCTGTGCTCGCCAACCGTCAAGCCTGCGGGCACGCAGCAGGTCGCCGACTATTCGAACTGCAGTTACTCGGCGACCAGCTGGACGACGACAAGCTACGCTTCCTCGTGCTCCAGCAGCACTACCGCCACCCAGACGGCGAAGTGCCTCAGATCGGAAGGAACCCTGGTCACCGACACCGAGTGTACTTCTCGCGGCATCGCACTGACGCGCTCCGTTGCGAACCAGAGCAACTTCGCGGGCTGCAGCTATAGCAGGGGTAGCCAGACAAGCTCGTCCTGGAGCAGTGGCTGCGCAGCCAGCGCGACGAATACCGTCACGTATTCATGCCGTCGTTCGGACGGGGCGACTGCGGCATCGTCCGAGTGCACATCGCGTGGAATCAGCCTGCAGACCAGCTCGACGGGCGCTAACTACGCCAGCTGCACATATACCATGACCGACAAGGGCACAGGTGCCTGCAGCAACGGAAGCAAGCCCCATTACTGGCAATGCCAGCGCAACCAGACGGGCGAGTACGTATACTCGGGCACCTACTGCGGACGCGAGAACCCGACATACGAGCCCTGCTGACCGGGAAATCCACAGCATCGCAGCCCAAAAAGGGTCGGCCCGCCTACAAGCGTGCCGGCCCTTTCCTCTTTCATCGACTGGAGACCTGCATGGCCATCAGCCTAAGAAGCGAACTACGGCGGGAACTCGCCTCGGAGATAGCCGAGAACGAGCGCCGGACGACCGGACGCGATCCTGACAGCCGGGCGGTCTTCCGTCTCGGCATCCTGAAGGAGGCCCTCGACCTCGTCGTACGGGACCGGTCGGTCGTGCCCGAGATCGAGCGAATCGCCGTACATCTCTGGCAGTATGCCAACGGCGACCACCTCAGTCCCCTTGACCTCGCGCCACGTACCAGGCGCATCATGCTGGTGGAGGGCGCCACGACCTACGTGATCGTCCATGGGACATCCACCGCGACAACGACATCATAGACCAAGGAGCGACATCATGAGTGCAGCACGACACCTCCCCTCGGGAGCCGAGCAGACATCCTATGCACAGGGCTGGAACGACGAAACCCTCGTGATCCACCTTGCGGGATTCATCTCGGCTCAGGGCCTCGACCAGCAGCTTTCCGACTATCTCTCTGTAGCCGCCAACGAGGAGAACGCCGATCTCGACGACGGGACCGGCGACGACGACATGGACGAAGACATGGACGACGAGGACGCCGTCAGGGACTAGGCCAGCTGCGCGGGAGTGCGGTGACGAGGCGGGGCAGTATCCTGGCAGGGACGGAAAACCAGAAAGCCCAGTCAGGACGTAAGCAGATCCAGATCCAGGAAGGAAAAACGAAATGCCCAAGATCACCGCCACCGTCCACAAGACCCTCAAGAAGCTCGACGGCGCGATCGCCATCGTCGCTCCCAAGCGCGGCACCAGCGCCGCAGTGGTCCTCGCCAACCAGCTGAAGCAGATGCTCGAGTCCGGGCGTCCGTTCGACGTCCGCTGGGGCGACGCCACGCGCCGGGTCAACAGCGACCTCATCCGCATCCACAAGTCGACGGTCACCTTCGTCCTCGAGGACGTCGACTTCGACCTCCAGCTCTCGGCGATCGACTACGTCCATGCCGGCGACGACAAGGACGGGGAGCCCCGCTACGAGCCGGGCCTGATCGGCCAGAACAAGGGCCTCGCCTTCGTCGCGGTCGACCAGGCGGTCGTCGAGCGGAAGGCGCGCCAGGCGGCATGACCGTCCGCCGGCGTGTCCGGCGGACATATTCCCAGTCAACGTCCCGAGGAACATCATGACCGCTTCGTCGTCAAACGCGCTCACGCGGATCGAGCACGTGCCGAGCAACAGCCCGATCGCCACCCTGCTGCGGCGGATCCTGGAGTGGATGGATACCCGCCACGTCGTCGTCGTCGAACTACCAGCTCCGGAGGTATCCGTCGAGACGCAGAAGCAGATCGAGGTCGACGACGGTCTGCTCAAGCCGAAGGACATCGCGGACAAGGTCGGCGCGCTCCTCTGGGCCCACCGCGGAAGCCTGGACGTATCGCTGGACTATGACGAGACCGTCTCGGGTCGCGGATATCACTCGAAGTACGTGCCGACGGCGACGATCACGCTGCCTGGAGGCATACAGGTCATCATCCGCGACAGCCACTATACCCGGACCACGGTGGTGGCTCCGGACGGACAGCGTCAGGACATCAAGATGGGCCTCGATACGATGATCGCCCGCGTCTGGGAGTGCCTACAGGCACTTGCGGTCATCGAGATGCTCGGACTGGACGACCTGCTTCCGGCCGATCCGGAGGATGACGGAACGACGCCGTCGTTCACCGTGAAGGAAAGGCTCGCGGAGGCGCTGGGACGCTACGTCGAGCGCCGCGCTCCCGTACAGTGCACCGGCACGTTCCTGAAGGTGCACTACATCGAGGAGACCAAGCACCGCGCGTCCAGTACGCGCGAGACGAGGGAGCCTACCATCTGGAGCGATGTGGGCGAGGGCGTGCTGCTCCACATGGAGGCGAAGACCGACTACAACGGCAAGCCGCAGCTTCCGATCGCCCACCTGTCACACCCGGTCATGGGACGGTTCCAGATGCCCGGTGCGGCGATCCGGCTCGGGCTCGATCGCCGGACGTCGACGTCGCTGGCCGAGGCGCTCGGCATGGCGCTCGAACTGCCCGCGCACCTGCCCATGCCGCGCGGCAACGCGCAGGCCGCACGCGTGCTGCGCCTCTGTCGCGAAGCGGTCGCGGCGGAACCGGATCTGACAGATGCCGCGGGAACGCCGATCCGACCGCTGGTCGACCAGCACCTTCCGGAACTGATGCGCCGCCATGCGGCCGCCTCGGCGATCGCGCCGGATTCCGAGCTGGCCGGCATCGACGCCGATCTCATGACCGGCATCGACCGCGTCAAGAAGGCGGTGGAGGAGGCCCTGTCCTGCTCGGCCGTAGCACGCCGTCAGGCCCTGAGATCGCAGCTCGGCTTCCTGGAACTTCGACATCCCGATCCCGTGCCGCTGCTCGAGAGCATCCCGTCGCGGCCTACGCTCGACGAGGCCGCCTGATCCGCTCCGCCACAACTGCCACATCCGTATTCCGGGGACCATCATGACCTCCACCAGCCAGCAGATCGCCACCGTCCAGACCTGCCAGAACACCGGCGCGCTCGCCACCATGCTCCGCCGCCTCCTAACGTGGCTGGACAGGCGAGCCCTTCCCGTCCCCCTGCCTGCAACGGCCGAGGAGCAGAAGGCGATCGAGGCTCCCGTCGAGCCCGTTCCCCCGTCCGAGCCCGACGACGGACTGATGAAGCCCATGGACATCACCCGCGCCGCCGGCAACCTCCTGTGGGCGCACCGGGGAGCGCTCGAGATCTCTCTGGATGCCGACGAGACGAAGCCCGACATGCAGATGCATTCGGACTACAATCCCCAGGCGACGATCCGCATCCCCGGAGGCGTGGTCATCAAGATGCCGACAGAGCACTACGATGGCGCGATACTGGCTCCGGACGGGCAGCAGCAGGCATTCCCCGACGTCAACAAGTCGATCATGTCGGCCTGGCGGACGATCCAGGTCCAGGCGATCATCGACACGCTGGGCCTCGAGGACCTGCTGGTCCGGGAGGCGGACGACGACGGCGAGATCCCCCACGAGACCCACGAGCAGGTGCTCGCGCAGGCGCTTGGGCGCTTCGTCGAGGGACGTGCACCGCGCATCAGCGACCGGACCTACATCCACACGCACCATTACTGCGAGTCCATCGGCAAGAACGAACACAAGCACGTCTTCAAGGAGATCGAGCAGAAGTCGCAGTGGCTCGAGATGGGCGAGGACGTGCTCATGCGCCTGATGCCCGAATACGACAGCAAATACAAAAACGGACAGTACGAGACGATCGACAAGTCATGCGTCCTCGTCAGGCATCCGGTCGTCGGCGTCATCAGGCTGCCATACAAGCCGATCGCGGCAAGCATGGAGAAGCGACGCCTGATGTCGCTCACCTCGGCTCTGGGCGTCGTACACGAGCTTCCGGTCCACCTCCCCATGCCGCGCGGCAACGCGCAGGCCGCACGTGTGCTGCGCCTATGTCGCGAGGCGGTGGCGGTCGAGCCGGATCTGGTCGATTCAGCCGGCACCCCCATCCGCCCGCTCGTCGACCAGCATCTGCCCGAACTGATGAAGCGGCATGCGGCCGCCGCCGCCATCGCGCCTGCCGACGAGCTCGCGGCGATCGACGCCGAGCTGGCCGAGGGAATCGAGCGGGTCCGGCTTGCAGTGGAGGACGCGCTGTCGACGTCGGCGGTCGCACGCCGTACCGCCCTGCGCTCGCAGCTCGGCTTCCTGGCCCTCCGCCATCCCGATCCGGTGCCACTGCTCGAATCCATTCCCGAAAGGACCGCAGCATGAGGCTCTACGCGCGACGCGTGGAAGGCATCGTTCCCGCGAAGTGGGACGTCTTCATGGCGATGGCCGCGGACGTGGAGGCGCTGCCCGACCTCGATCCGCCCGAGGCGGTCAGCTGCCACGTGCTGTGCACGGCCCTGTCGCAGCGCTACGGCATCCCCGTCGTCCACGGCTGGTATGCCGGACGGATGAACTGGCACAGCTGGCTCGACATGGGCGACCGAATCGTGGCGGACATGTATCCCGTCGCCGGCGGTCGGCCGCAGATCGTCGACACGAACGGCTACCTCAATCCGGTATCGCGCCTGTACGAGGAGGTCCCGGACGCCCTGGAGCGCATCCGGGTCGATCCTGCACCGCTCGCCCTAGTGCTGCTCGACCACCTGAAGGTCAGACCGTTTCCATGACGATGCTCGCCGCATCGACGATCCGCATCGGCTGATCGCATCCCCGACTCTTCCCGCTTGCAGAACAAAAAGCGAACGTCTACGAATCGGAAACCGCCCCGAACAGGACGGACGCCGCCGCTTCGGCGGTTCCCGATAGACATTCGCAAGCATGCCGAGCGCATGCCTGCGCCGCGCATGGAGGAAGACGGATCGTGACCGAAGGACGCACGCTGGGCAAGACGGTGGACATCCGGATCGCGCCGGAGGAGCTCGGCAGGTACGCCGACTGCTTCATGGATCGCAGGAGCGGGCTCTGGTACGCGTCGATCGACGCCGACCATGCCGATCCGTTCCGGCCCCGCCCCCGTCGCGGAGCGCTTCCCCGTCCCGAGCAGGACACGCCCTCCCTGACCGCAAGGGTCTACGCCATCCACCAGCGCTCGGCGCGCCGTATGATGATACGCCATCTGCGCCCGAGACCGTCCGGCGTCCTCCAGCGCCTCTCCTACCTCCTGCAGGACGGCTTCGAGGCGCTCATGTCCTGAGACCTCTGGCGTCGGAGGAACGGACCCGCTATCCACGCCATCCTGAAAGGGGCTTCTTCACATGTCATCGCATCAGGATCCCGAACGGGAGGAAAAGAAGGAAGGCATCCTGGGAGAGGTCTGCGAGACCGGCCTGGAGATCGTCGACGGCGTACTCGGCATCGGCAGCGCAATCCTCGAGACGGGCGGATCGATCGTCGGCGGAGCCGCCGAGATCGCGGCGGGCGCGGTAGAGGCCGTCGGCGGGGTCGCCGGGGAAGCCGCCTCGGGATGTGCAGGATGCCTCCCAGTGATACTTCTGGCAGTGCTGGTGCCGGCCGGGCTGATCGGCAGCCACCTGCTGTTCTGAAGCAGAATGCGCAGGTGCAGGATCGGCACCCGCTACCATCATACGACGCCGCGCCACTCTGCGTGCCGCGGCGTCGTCCGCATATGCGCGCCCTGCGCCCCCGACCTTCACGGAGACTTCCGGATGATCCTGCTCGACGAACTGTTCGGCACGTTCGACATGCGGGTCGACTCGACCGCGTACGACTATCGACGGCATGAGATGACCGCGGGCATCACCTTCACGATCCCCATCTCGCGATTCGACGAGGATCTTCACGAGGGGATCGCCCGGCGCTTCGACGCTCTGGACGACGAATCCTGGAGGATCGAGGTCCTGGACATCGACGATGGTCCGGAAGTCGCCTGGTTCGCATTCCGTATCGTCTCGAAGACTTCCGAGGCCTGCCGCCATCTGCACGCCCATATCGCCCCCGCCCGTTTCTGGTTCGAGGAGAACCCCGTTGCCTGATCTCGACGCCATTCTCGCCGCCTACCGTGCAACCCTCGCCGCAGTGTCGTACGAGCGGGACGGAACCCGCATGGAGGCGATCTTCCGGCTCGTCATGGACGGCGGCCGCTTCGACGAGGCGCTGCACGACCGCCTGCTCGCGGCGTACGATGCCGTCAGGACCGACATGTGGAACATCGATGCTCTCGATACCGACCTCGGCGACGACTGGGCGAGCTGTGTCCTGCGTGTCGAGGCACTTACGCACGAGGCCTGTCGCATACTGCAGCCGTGCATCCTGCGCACGCTTCCCGACTTCAACTGACAAGGATCATCACTATGCCCGACCGCGACACCCTGTTCCTCGACAACCTAGTCTCCATGCTCGAGGGCCTCAAGATCGGAGGCATGCACAAGCCGGGGCATGCACGCATCGGACTGCGCAGCGGCACGCTACTCAACGTGCAGGGCGTGAGGCTGCTCCCGACCGACGGCCAGAACGGACGCAACTTCGAGATCGTCGGCTACCAGGCGCAGGGCAAGTCGAGCTGCTACGACGAGGTGCGCTTCCTCGCCAGCGACGTGGAATCCGTGACACGGCTGGGTCTCGAGGGCATCTCGCCCGAGAAGGCCGACGACATGCACTCCAGCCGCGCCCTGGAGATGGTCGAGACCATCATGACCCCCGAAAGGGAGGAGACGATGGACAGGTTCCGCCAGCTCGGCGCGATCTGCTCGGACACCCGGCCGGACTGGTTCACCGAGGTCGTGCGCATGCAGATCGCCAAGTTCGACGCGGCGAGGATGAAGTCGACCGACCTCGACCTGTCGACGCTCGAGGCGCTCCTGTCGGACGACGTGGACGAGAGAGAGGTGACGGCCGCGGTGATGATCATCATGGTCGACATGTGCTACAACGCGCTCGAGCAGGCCTACGAACCGTACATGTCGGGCGACGACTGGAGCCTGACCGCCATGGCTCTGGTCGACGAACGTCTCGACGGTCTCGGCGTCTGACGCGTAGCGGGAGACACGACATGCTGCAGACGGCTACAGACGCCGACATCATCGCCCACGCCGAGGATCTTGTCGCTCGGCGCAGACCGGAGGCGGTCGAGGGGACGGACGCAGGCATCCTGCTCGACGAGATCGAGATCCTGGTCGACGCCCTCCGCCGGCATCAGCCGGTCGAGCCGTCGAAGGGCTGGAACGACGCCTGGAACCGTTTCGACGGCAAGCCGCCCGCCAAGTAGCGAATTCGCACGCGACGGGGCCTGCCCAGCGTCTGTCCAGGGACAGGCGGCAGGGGAGGCGTGCGCGCAACGATTCGTAAACCCGTCCCGTCTATCGATCACGTCAAAGGGGTATCACCATATGAAGTTCACCAAGCTCGTCCTCCTCGCGGCAGTCGCCATGTCGTCATCCGCCGTATCTGCGCAGGACCGCGGCAGCGAGAACCGCGCGGCCGTGCGCCGCATGTTCCCAATCGTCTCGATCTTCGACAAGAAGAAGGCAGCCACCACCGAGCAGAGCGCCGCCGACCCGCGCCAGGCAGCTGTGGCGGACGGCCCTGTCGCTCCGACCGGGGACGCAGCCACCGTGCTGCATTCGCTGGCGAGCACGCCTGGCGACACGCGCGACATCGCAGGCATCCGCGTCGGCATGACGCCGGCACAGGCCATGAAGGCGGCCGTGGCGGCAGGCTACTCGCGCGTCGAGACAAAGATGCAGGAGGGCTGGGGCTACTATGTCCGCCAGGAGGAGCAGAACCGCAGCCTGCCGAAGCTGTTCCCGGCACCCGCCGCGCAGGTGCAGGGCTCCGAGACCTACAAGGGGACCGGTTCCCAGAAGCTGGTCGTGGAATACACCTCGACCCCGCGCGGCGCGTACGTCCACTCGGTGCGCTACAGCGTCAACATGTCGGAGACGCCGTGGGAGACCATGAAGGAACGCACGCGGGCCAAGTACGGCCGCGAGAACTACGCCACCGCCAGCCAGCTCGTGTTCTGCTCGCGCGGCGAGACCAAGTGCAGCGTGTTCGGCCAGTACGTCCTGACGACGATCGACCTCGATTTCATGCCGGGCACCAGCTGGCTGACGCTGTCGCAGGGCAGCCGCTACCGGAACGCCTACCAGACGGCCATCAACGCCGAGGTCGACCGCCTGCATCCCAAGAACGACCGTCCGGCCTTCTGAGGCGGAGCATCGGCGAATGACGACGAAGGGCGTCGCGGCACATGCCGCGGCGCCCTTTCCAATTCCATCTACGCGAGGAGCGGACAATGACCGCCATCAGCGATGCCCAGCTCGTACGGGCCGGCCTGCTGTCCGACATGGTACTCGGCTTCCGGGCGGCCATGCGGGGACGTACCGCGAAGGAGCCGGCCGCCGTCGTCATGCCCGAGCACCTGCGCGACGAGCGCAATCTGCCGCGCCGGATCGAGTTCCAGCATGGAGCGCGCATCGGTCTCGCATGGCGCCGGATGCGTAGCGGAGGCGCCACCGCGCGGCGGGAGAGCCGCAACGCCCAGTTCCGCGACCAGGGCATCGCCTACTGCATCGATCCGGTGGAGGTGCGCCGCGAGGCCTGGTCCTTCCTTCTCGACGCCGTCGCCCAGGCAGAGCACTTCGGACGGCCCGACGCGGAACTGGTCTTCGAGATCGCCGCGGCCGTCGACACGTCACGCGACCGGTGGGATACGGATACCGCGGTCTGCTACTACGCTCCCGAAGGCGAGAACGGGATACTGTCCCCCATGGCCCGCACGTCCATGCGCGCGATGGGGGAACGCGGCTGGACGAGCCTCGAGGCGGTCTATCAGGCACAGAAGTTCCCCTGGGAGATCGCGCTCCAGGACGCGATCAGACAGGCCCCCGACGGGCATGCCGCCAAGGCGATCGCAGCCGCGCATCGTCCGGAAAGGCGACGGGACTGGCACGCCAGACGGGTGACGGCGATGGTGCGCGCGACCGTACTGCGGGCCGAGCAGGACCCGGCCTACAGGGCCTTCCTCGTCTCGATTCCAGGGCGCGACATCGTGGAGGACACCGGCGCCGGACAGCATCACGGCTTCTGGGGCGTGGTGGACGGCACGGGGGTCAACGCCGCGGGCCAGATCGCCATGCTCGTGCGGGACCGGCTCGTCGACGGCGACCGGCGTCTCTCGCTCGGATGAGTCCGCCGACGGCAGCCACCGTGTGTGCGTCGCCGCCTGCCGCGGAGACCCGACGATCCTCGTCTCCTGCGGCGGCGAATGCGACGTCATGCGCGATCTCTTTCCGGCAGGGGCCATCGGGACGACCGCGGTCCCTGCCGCATCCTCAATCATGGAAATGATCCAATGAACGCACAGACATCCATCGTGACGCGCGCTTCCATCGACGAGATCGTCGGATACCGCACGAAGGCCCTCGACCTGTTCATGCAGGCGCATGAGCTGCTGAAGCAGGCCAGCGAAGCCGGAGGACGCTCGACCGGAGGTACGAGCCTCCACCTCTGCGACGAGATCATGCACCAAGCCTTCTCGTCGCATCGGAGCGACGAGTTCCTGACGGGCGTCCGGCAGACGATCGACCGCAACGCATGGCAGCATCTCGTCATGGGCTACGGCTTCGAGAAGCTGATGGACCGTCAGGCGATGAACGAGTTCCGGGCGCAGATCGCCAAGGAACCTCCCGAACTGACCGTCGAGCTGGCGGAAGCCACCCTGCTCAACCTCATGGGCGATGCGGACAAGCTGTTCCGCAGGGGCATCGCCAACGCCTTCGCCAAGCTGGACCGGCGCTTCCGCAGCCATGACGGCTTCAAGATCGGTACGCGCGTCGTGCTCGACGCGGCCTTCGGCGAATACGGGTCGTGGAATCCGCATCGGAACCACGAGGACACGCTGCGCGACATCGAGCGCACGTTCTTCAAGCTGGACGGTCGCGAGCTCCCGGAGCGCTACGCGGGAATCGTCGGCGCGGTAGACGCCATGCGCGGCGGCTGCGAGCGACGGGCGTTCGAGGTGGAGAGCGAATACATCCGCTTCCGCACGTTCAAGAACGGCAACGTGCACCTCTGGTTCAGGCGCGACGACCTGCTGCGCAAGGTGAACCTGCTGCTGGCCGAGCACTACGGAGAGGTCCTCGGCGCAGGATCCGACGCGGTCGACGAGGACCCGTTCGAGGCATTCCGCAACCCCAGGACGGACGTCGCGAAGAACATGGGCTGGTTCCCGACCCCGGCCAAGGTGGTTAGCCAGATGATGAATCGATCCGACATCCACTATGCGCGCAGCTACGTCCCGGAGGACGGCGACGTGCTGCGCGTCCTCGAGCCCTCGGCGGGCGAAGGCGCGATCGCGCTCGGGGTGCTGGAGGCGATGAAGGAGTCGAGCGTGTCGGCCGCCATCACATGCATCGAGCTGCATCCGGACCGGGCCGCCTGGCTGCAGACGGCCGGCTTCGCTCCGGCACAGGGGCACCGTACGATCCAGGCCGACTTCCTCGCGTGCACCCCCGAGGAGACTGGCCTCTTCGACCGGATCCTCATGAACCCGCCCTTCGACATGCAGCGCGACATCGACCACGTCTTCCATGCGACCAGGTTCCTGGCGCCGGGCGGACAGATCGTCGCTATCATGTCGGCAGGCGTCGAGTTCCGCGAGAACCGCAAGGCGGTCGCCTTCCGCAAGCTCGTGGCCGACATGAAGGGCGAGATCTACGATCTGCCGCTCGGCTCTTTCGAGGAGAGCGGCACGTCGGTCAGCACCTGCCTCGTGACGCTGAAGGCACCGCGCGCCTGACCCGACCGGACGATACCGGGAAAAATGAAGACGGAGAGCGGAAAACTCAAAGCGGAGAAGGCGCCGTCTCGCGCGCGGAGGCCGACGGTGACGGACTCCGCTCGGCACGTCCCAGACGGACCGACGACCATGCCCGCTCGTGCAGGTAGTAGAGACCGATCTTCGTGAACACCTCGGTTCCCGCAATCGCCCCTGCGGCCTTGATGTCGTGCGTGAACAGAAGCCCGAGCAGCAGCGTGTCGATGCTCCCGAGCGTGCGCCAGCTGACGGCCTTCAGTATGGAGCGCGAGTGCGACTCCCTGCCGTTGAACAGAAGCATGCGTCGGCTCTCCCATCGGGAAGGTGGATCCTTCCTCGGGCAGCATCCTGAAACATGTCGGACCACCGACGCAATGCCGTCCTTCGCCGAAGCGACGGACGGAGCCTTTCCGGGGACATGATCCCCACAATCAAGAGGAGAACGTCATGACCAACTTCAAGCCGCGCGGATCGATGCACGACAAGCGTCTGCGCTACCAGTACTATCCTGCCAAGAGCGGCCGGATGGTGAAGCTGAGCATCCATCACCGCGACGGCGGCCGCAACTACTTCTCCGGCGCCAACGAGGCGCGCGGCATCGAGATGTCGATCTCGACCATCGAGGTCAGCCAGTCGAGCCCCGGCGTCCAGATGGAGAGCTCGTCCCCCATGGACGACAGCAACGGCCGTGTCCTCCTGGTGGAGATGCCGCGCTACTCGGCCAAGAAGCTCGAGCAGACCGTCGACCTCTTCGACGCCCACGCCCCCGAGATCTCGGCGCTGTGGGCGACGGACCGTGCAATGGCGATCGCCAAGATCCGTTCGATCGTGGCCGGCGACGCCCGTCTCGCGGCCTGAGGGGGCGGACATGGGAAAGACCAGCGTCGATCTGCCGACCTTTCGGCGGGACATGAAGGCTCTCGGCTACCGGGTATCGACCCGCAGCGGCTCGCAGTTCGTCACCGCCACGGTGAAGAAGGACGGGGTCGCCATCAACGGCGGCAACGTCCTGACGCCCGAGCACCTGGAGGAGCACCGCTCCTTCTACGACTACAGGAACGCGACGTCCGTGATGGACGGCGAGATGCGGGTCATGCTCTGACCGGAAGGTCCGTCTTCGAATCCCGCAATACCAACGAAGGGGTATAGCCTCTCATGCCGCCATGCGGCACGGGAGCGCCCCCGTCCTAGACGGACCGCAGGAGGTCCTGACCCAGCGTGCTCCCGTCGCCAGGGCCATGGCGGCGGGAACCGCTGCCGCAGGAAGGCTCCAGACGGCGCCGTCCCTGACCATGGGCACGTCGCCGACGGTCTGGTCGAGACAGGAGAGGGAAAGCCCCCACTCGATGTCCATGCCGTCCGCATCCGCCAGATCGGCGACGATGGCCTCGCGCAGCGCGCCGAGATCGAGCAGGCCGTGACGGATCGTCTCCTGCCAGTCGTTGGGAGCGTTGGTCGGGTCCACGATATCAAACCAGGCGTCCAGCGGACGCTCGTCGATCATCGGTCCACGGCCATGCCGCGTAACGTAGCAGCGGGTCGCATACGCGACGCGGAGCGAGGCGATGCCGGCCTCGCGTGCGACCGAGACCATGTTGGCGACGCCGGTGTTCGACCGTGTGACGAACGGGAACGCGCCACGTACCTGATCGAGTAGCAGACCCTGCGCGGCCTCGAACACCACCATGGGACCGTCGCCGAGCGAGGCGTCGGACCTGACCGATACGAACTCGGCGAACATCGCGCAGTCGTCCAGGAAACGGTCGAGAACCGCCTCGGAATCCGCCATGCGCAGGAAGTCGCGTCCGGCCTCGCCGATCTCGAGCGCGTCGAGACGGGCCGGCAGCCATCCGTCACGGATGCGGACAAGCCTGTCCCGCAGTCCCGGATCCGAGAGGTCTGCCACCGTCAGCGGAAAGCCCGCATCCTCGCACCGTCCGACCGTCTCGCCGAGACCGTAGCCACAGCTTCCGTGCCGCCCGCCGCCCCGGGAAACCTCGAGCGCCTGGTTGACCATCATGTCCCAGGGCGTGGTGACGTACCCGCGCGGATCGGCCGAGACGGCAGGCGTCGCTCCAAGGTCGGCGAGGGCGTCGACCTCCTGCATCAGCGACATCGGATGGCTGACGAAGAACCGCGAGAGATGGGTCGCCGCGCCGGCGAAGGTGCCGGACCCGACATGGTGGAACACGTGCCTGCGGCCATCGGGCGTCACTACCGTATGGCCTGCCTGCGCGCCGCCGTTGGTACGGACGACGACGGCGTCGCTGCCGAGACCCGCGACGATGTCGTCGACCGTGCGCCCCTTCCCCTCGTCGCCGTAGGCAGCACCGATCACTCCCCATGCCAGCGTGTGCATGACGTATCTCCCGAACGGAAAAAATCAGAGAAGACGGGGAGGATCGCTCCTCCCCGGTAAGGTCAGGCCGAGAGGCGACGCAGTCCGCCGCGCCCCGCACCCGGCACCACGATGCCATTCATCGCGTCGGCGACGACAAGCGCGGTCGACCTGTCCCAGCTGTCCACGACCGACTTGCGGTCGCGGCCGGCAAGCAGCTCGATCGTCGACACGATGGTCTCCGACAGCTTGCCCGGGTCCTTCAGGTGGATCACGCGCTGCGGCAGGATCGGATCCCAGGTCGCGCGCACGCCGGCGAGATCGCGCCGGGCGTAGCTGCCGTCCACGATGACGTGGAACACCTCGTAGGTCCGGCTGGCCAGGTCGACGCAGGCCTGTGCCGAGAGGTCGCCCTGGGCGTCCACCCCGAGCACCGACTTCAGCTGCTCCTTCGTCACCCCGTCGAGCACCGGCTCGTCGCCGACGGTGAACAGGAAGCCCTTGCGACCGCGCCTGCGCGACGCGTCATGCACGGTCTTCAGGCCTGCGAAGGCATGAGCCAGGCTGTAGCTCTCGCCGAGGTTGCCGCCGCCGCCACCCTCGAGGTAGAGGTCGGTCAGCTGCTCGGCGATGCGGATGTCGGCTTCGAACTGCGTCACCTGCAGCGGCGCACGGTCGCAGTAGGCGTCACCGATCGCCATCGCCATCACGTGCGGGTCGGTCACAGGACGACGCTTCAGGAGCTCGGTGAAGGTCGTGTTGAGACCGCCGACGATCAGCTGCTCGGCGAGGCTGCCCATCGATCCCGTGACGTCCACGCCGATGATGACCGGGGTCGACTGCGGATTGTCGACGCTGTCGACCGACTCGCGGATCGTGATCTTCGATGGATCGTACGCCTCCTTCATGCCGCGCGCGCTGAAGATCTCGGCGCGGCTCCGGCCCTTGACCGATGCCGATGCGTAGCTCGTCCACGACGACGAGGTCCAGCTTCCACCACCCATGTCTATTCTCCTTGCTGTCAGGCCGCCATCGCGGCCGCGGGATCGAAGTCCCATTTCACGAAACGGCGCGGTCCGAACGACGCGTCGCGGGCTGCCTCCCAGGACAGGAAGTCGTCCTGGGCACCGGTCGCGGCGGGCATCAGGAGCCAGTTCGCGAAGGGTTTCGGAAAGTCGGGGTCCGCCGCAAGCGAGGTGCCGGCAGGATCGCCGAGCACCTCCCTCACGGTCTGGCGCACGAGCTCGGGATCGAGCCTCGCATCGGCCGTCGCGCCCGCCGCCGCATAGCGGGGAGCCGCATGCAGGGTACGTTCGGGCAGCGCATCCAGAGCGGCCCCGAACGGACGGCTGCACAGGAACGGACCGGTGATGGAGACGGAATGGAATTCGGGCGAGACAAGGAGCGTGTCCGGGCCGAGGGCACCGTGCGCGATGCCCGACCACTGGAGCCAGCAGGCGAGATTGACGAGCCGCGTAGCGATCCACGCGGCATGCCGCGGATCGACGGGACCCATCCTCATCAGGTCGCGCAGCAGCACCTGGTCGGGCGTCTTGCTCTCGACGAACACACGCGCCTCGGCGGTGTCGAGGACGGACCGCACGCCCGGCAGGAAGCGCTCCATCTCGCGCCGCATCCCGGAATCCGCGAAGGAGGGCATCCAGGCCGCGGCGCGCGCGGACAGGTCGTCCATGTCGGCCGGCACCGCGTGGACGACGTGACGCTCGCCGACGAGCACCTCGCCGAGATCGCCGGCATGACGGACGGCCCAGCGGAGACGGAACGTACGGCCGTCGCGGGTACGGAAGACGCGCTCCTGGTCGGACGGCGTGCCGTCCAGGATGCGCATGGCACGATCGTGCAGCGCGGATACGTGGGCGAAGACGCCGACCGCCTGCGTGCTGCGGTTGCGGTCCGGGTGCCAGATCCTGGCAAGATCCCTGAAGCGCGTCGCGACTGCGGCGCGATCGCCGGGAAAGAGGGTCCGGGCATCGTTCGGCGTCAGTGCCATCAGTGCCGCTGCGTCCGTGATGTCCACCGTCGTCTCCTTCCTTCGATGATCAGGAAGATACGCCCACGCATAGCAATATGCAATATGCAAATTGCACTTTACATATTTCTTTTGAGATAACGATCCTTCGGGCTATGGAGTCCCCCATGAACGCCACATCCTACGAGCGTCCGCTGTCCAGCGTGGACAACGTGCCGCTCACGATCCACCGCGACGCCCTGTGCGTCGTCCTGGCAGACCGCAGGGTCGAGCCGCACGTCGGAGAGCGCGCGCTCATCGGTGGCTGGGTGCGCGTGGAGGAGGACGGATCGTGCGGCGCCGCCGCGCGCCGCGTGCTGGCCGACAAGGCCGGCATGACCGACATCTACGTCGAGCAGCTGTCGACCTTCTCGGGCCCGACGCGCGATCCGCGTGGCTGGAGCATGACGGTCGCCTACTACTCGCTCGTTCCGATCGCCTCGATCCAGGACGTGCTGCTGCGCCCGGACCTCCACGTGGTGCCGGTCGAGGAGGCCACCGGACTTCCGTTCGACCATGACGAGATCGTCGCGGCGGCGGTCAGGCGGATCCGAGGCAAGGGTGCCTATTCGGATCTGCCGGCAAGGCTGCTGCCGCCCGAGTTCTCGCTCGGCGAGCTTCACCGCGCCTACGAGTGCGTTCTAGGCGAGACGATCGACTACAGCGCGTTCCGCAGGAAGATCGCGGACCGCGAGTTCCTCGAGAAGATCGACGGTCTCATGAAGACCGTGGAGGGCGCGGACAGACCGAGCCAGGCATACCGTCTGCGCGGCGGAATCCACGACACCGGCAGCGTCGCGATCTTCGACCGCCGATTCTGACCGCACGCGAAAGGGAACGTCATGAGCACCGGACTGGAATGCCGCTTCGTCGAGACGCCCTCGGGCAGGCACTACTACTCGCTGGAGATCGGCGGCGATCCCGACGACGAGGACAACTATCACACCGACGAGTACGTGACGTACGGCCCGTTCCCGGACTTCGAGACCGCCAAGAGACATCTCGACGACAACCACTCCAATCCGGGCGGTTACTCGACGCACCGTATGGACACGGAGCCGACCGGGGAGATGGCCCGCACGCTGGCGGAGGCCGTCGCGCCGGGGCAGCAAAACCGGTACGGATGGTGACGGATGGCGGACAGGATCGGAATACCCGGACGATGAGGACATATGCGCACAGGGGGCTGCACGACACGGCGCCGGAGAATACGATGGCCGCGTTCCTGCGTGCCGAGATGGCAGGCGTCGACGGGATCGAGACCGATCTGCGGACCACGGCGGACGGACGCGTGGTGCTCTTCCACGACCGCACCTTCGCCGGACGGGCACTGACCGACTACACGTATGCCGAGCTGCGACAGGCTACCGGTCTCGACGTGCCGCTGCTCGAGCACGTGCTGGAGCGCAGCTGGCGGATCTCGTGGAACTTCGAGGTGAAGACTCGCGCCGCCGGCAGTCTCGCGGCCAACCTGCTGCGAGATCGCGCGCCGCGTGACGCGCTGATCTCCTCGTTCGATCACGGGATCGTCGAGGACCTGGTCGAGGAGACGGGCCTCGCCGGTGCACTGCTGGTCGCCTCGCTGGCTTCCGACCGCTGGGACATGCCGCTTCCCACGGACCTGATCCGGACCATGGTGTGGGACTGGAACGTCGCCCGCCCCGACGGCTTCGACCGCGCGGACTACGTCGGCTGGCGCAACATGGTCTACGGACCCGTGACGGCCGACGAACACCGGGCAATCGAGATACTGCGGCCCTGGGGCGTGATCACTGACCACCCGGGCCTGATGACGACGATGACGGAGGAATAGATGGCGGGGACGATCGTTCTGGAAAGCGCCAGAACCCACCGCGACGCCGGAGGGAGGCTGCGGCCCGAGTTCCGGCTGAAGCGCAATCCGATGGGATTCTGGGTGGAGCGCAGGCGTTCGGCGTTCATCGTGGACCGGGTCATGCAGGTCTACGAGCGCTTCGACACCTACTGGACCGACAGCGTGGAGGACGCGGTGACGCGCTTCCTGCGCATCCCCGGCGTCAGGGCGACTCAGAGCGGAAGGTGAATCGCGTCCTCGGAGACATAGCCGAGCGCCATGGCAGCGGCGGTCGCCAGCAGGAAGACGGTCGTGGCGACGGAAAAGGACAGGAGTCCCCATCCGGTCGCGACCATCATTCCCGAATCGCGGCGGCTCTCGCGCCGGTTCACGCTCATGGCCGACGAGACGAACGTCGCCAGGATGGCGTAGAGGAAGACACCCAGCTGAACCGCGACAACGCCCATGACCAAGACCCCGATGGAAAGAGGTCCGACCCTATAGCGACCCGGCACGACGCTCAACCATTTTCAGGATAAGACGAGGCTGCGAGGCGACGAGACGATGGAACCGTTACGAAAAGCAGGATGGGACACGAAATGAACACCAACGAGGCCCTTCCGGCGTATGCACAGGCCAAGATCAAGCGCCATCTTCTGGAGCAGGGCGCATCGGGGACGATCTATGCGCTCGTCATGCCCGAGTCGGAGAAGGCGATCATGCACGTCGTCGACGGCGGCGACATCGAGGAGATTCTCGCCGCCGAGCATCCGCTCGAGATGCTGATGCGGTCCAGGCGCAAGGGCTGGCTGTCGCGATACCACGAGCCGTGGACGCAGAAGCAGGACGAGATGCACGTCGCGTACTTCGACGGCTGGCTGAAGTGGTCCGCCCCCGTCGTCGTCATGGATGCGAACGCGTTTCCTCACCGCTATCCGACTGCCGGCGCAAGCGAGGGCATCGTCAAGCTCATGGCCGAGTACTGCACCGAGCTGTGGTCGAAGGGCGGGCGCCCGACGGTGCACATCTTCGACGGCGAGTACGAGGGCTTCCCCTCGTTCGCCAAGGCCCTGTGCATTCCCGTGCGGCGCCATCGTCGCGACGACTGGGAGATGATGGTCCACGACGTGGATCAGAACGCCCAGATCTGGATCAGCCAGCCGTCGTCGATCGACGGAGAGGTATGGCCGCACTTCGACGAGTTCATGGGCACGATGGCGGCGATGCGTCCCGACGTGCAGATCATACCGGACCTGAGCTACGTCGGCTCGGTGGCGCACCCGTACCAGATCGCTCTCGACTACGAGAACGTGCCGGCGTTCGTCATCAGCCACTCCAAGCCCTTCGGCGGCTACTACCACCGGTGCGGAGGGGTCTTCTCGCGTGCGGAGCGGGGCACGCTGTTCGGCAACCAGTGGTTCAAGAACCTGACCAGTCTCGCGTGGGGTGTCGAGATGATGTCGGCACACGACGTATACGAGCTGCCCCGACGCTACCGCGCCGAGCAGGAGCGGGCGGCGGCCCTCGTGGGCAGACGCCTCGGCATCGAGGGGCTGGCGCCAGCAGGCGTGAGCGTGCTGGCGACGGCGCCGTTACCCGAAGACCCCGACGAGGTCGTCTCGACCCTGATCAGGGGCACGGGATCGGACAGGCAGCTTCGGGTATGCCTGACGCCAACGATGACGCGACTGATCGCCCCCGAGATGGCGCCGTCTCTGGAAGCCCTCATCCTCGACGACGAGCAGTAGGACAAGCATCATGACCGACGAGAACCGGAAGGACGTCGCTGCGATCGCGGCCTCGGAGCAGCTGGTCGAGGCGGCGCAGGAACTGCTCGAGGCCTATCGGAAGAAGTACCGGCGCGCGATGGGCGGCATCAGCGAGAAGGCTCCCTTCCGCAGGGAGTTCGGACGGCTCGCCGCGGCGACCAACGAATGCCAGCTGCACCCGCACGCCGATCGGAACGGACGATGACGCTCCGAGAGATCCCGTCGCCGGAGACGATGTCGGCCGCATGGCTGGTCGACCGGTTCGGCAGCACGGATGCCCCCGGCTGGTCCGACGTCGTCGAGAACGCGGACGGCGAGCAGACCTTCTCGCGGACCGGCGGTCCCGCAGTCATGTGCTGGGCATCGGCGCAGGAGGTCATAGCGGATCTCGGCGCCGATCGCGCGCTGAGCACCGGCTACTTCTGCCGGGACGGCAGCCGCGCCACGATGGCGGAGCACGCCGAAGGACATGATCTCGCACTGGTCGACGGTCGCTTCCTGGTCGACGGCTGGGCCGCCTTCGTCGCCGGGATCGGACCGTGCGTCCTCGACCTGCGCGATAGCCGCGACCGCGAGACGGCCCTGCGCCTGCACGAGCCGTTCGGGACATGGACGACCGCACCGGAGATTCCCGAGGGAACGGAAGAACAGACAGGAGAGGCCGAAGGGCCGATCCCAGAACAGAGGTACGCCGCATGAAGACCGACAGCATCGTCCTGCTCTCCAAGCCGGGCGAGATCATCGACTACGTCATGGACCTGTGGAGCGCAGGCGGCCAGGTCCAGCTGAATCACCGCAACGGCGGCATGGTCGACGAGATCGTGCGGAAGTTCGCCCGAGTGCCGCGCATTTTCTTCAAGCCTTCCGACCAGCGCCTGGAATGGACGCACTTCTCGCCCTGGTGGAGCGCCATCCAGATCGCCGAGTACGAGAACCCGGTGATCCGCGACCTGCGCTATCTCCACGAGATCTACCATGCCGCGACGATGCCCTATGCCCGCGGCATGAACGGCGCGACCATGGCGGCGCGCAACGCGCAGAACGAGCGGGAGGCGTCGACCTTCTCGGAGATGGCGGTATATCTCGAGATGCCGGGGCTGCGCTACGAGTCCTTCCGGCACGACATCTTCATGGACCGCTTCCTCTGGCAGGCCCCCCATGCCCGCATGAATCGCGACATGAAGCTCCTCGACCGCTGGCGCAACGAGCGCGACGTCGTGTTCCAGGAGCTGCTGTACGCGCGGCTCGGCGTGGTGCTCGCCAAGGACGACGAGGTCGACGCGGACGATCCGCAGATCGTATGGCTCCGCCGCTACCCCGAGCAGGGCGACATCTGGAACGGTGTCTGGTCGGAACGCCACTCCCTGGTCGACGACGCAATGGTCACCCTTCGCGAGCGCTGCGAGAGCATCGGCCGGGTCGAGGCCGGC
>Ga0268350_1000010_pt1 | contig 25722 bp, 35 predicted proteins | sample G5R3_MAIN_18SEP2_FD_189920 | JGI IMG/M metagenome (GOLD analysis project Ga0268350, IMG submission 189920) | Phyllosphere microbial comminities from switchgrass, GLBRC, Michigan, United States - G5R3_MAIN_18SEP2017_LD1 | ecosystem: Host-associated > Plants > Phyllosphere > Phylloplane/Leaf... | reverse complement strand
AAGCCGTCTCCACCGGACCGCGGCGATGCGAGGCCGCGCGGACGACGGCCGATGGCGAGAGCAGGCCCTGCCGGGCCGCTGCATGCTCGGCACGCAGAGCGTCCTCCATCCACCTGCGCCGCTCCTCGCCGCGGTCCGGCATGGGCACGAACGACGCGATGGGCATGTCGCGGAAGCGGTCCTGGATCACGCCCGTGCTCTGACGCTCCAGCATCTCGGATTCCGCCGCCACGCGCTCGTCGAGCCGGCGGCCGTCCTTCATGAAGTCCACGACGCGGCCCGTGACGTCGGCCCTGAGGGCGAAGGTGCGCTCGGGAAAGTTCGACGGGACGGTCTCGTCGGAGGCGAGCCGGCTGACGACCTGGCGGTCGATCGCGTCCAGGACCTGCGGACCTGCCTCGCCCTTGGGCGTCATGTAGTCGCCGTCGCGCGACAGCGCCTCGAACATCTTGCGGTCGGTCCAGCCGTCGCGGCCCGGGCCCGGCAGCGGCACGAGGGCCTCGCTCTCGAAGCCGAAGGGCTGCCCCATGCTGCGCACCGCCTCGGCAGGCGTCATGTCCGCCGTGTGCCGCCTGAGCCTCATCATGATGGCGACCAGACTGGCCTGATGCGGATCGAGACCGGCGGGCGCGGTCCACTCGGCATCGCTCTGGAGACGGGTCTCCGCGACCGGCTGCTCGGGCGTCACGGCCTGCTCCCTGGCGCCGGTGAGCCGTTCCTTCAGCCTTCCCACAAAACCCATGTCGCATGTCCCGATTGCAATTTCAGGATGATTGTCGCATGCGCCCCTGCATCCATCAACCTCAATGACTCGGAAACGACGATGAGCGTCGACCTCGTGCGCCTGCTGGCCTCCTCCCTGATCGCCCTCGTGGCGACGACGACGGTCGTATGGCTGCTGCGTCGCCCCTCGGGTCGACGGTCGATCGTCCTCGGCTGCACCCTCTCGCTGGCCTGCATGTCGGTGCCTGCCATGGTGATGGCGTTCGGTCCCCTTGCCGAGACCGAGCGCGTGATCGGCCGCGCCTCGGCGATCATCCCGTCGGCGGAGCCCTACCGCGAGGTACCCCCGCCAGGCCGACGGGGAGACGTCATCGTGCTCCGGCCGGCACCTCCCGCACGGTAGCGCCCGCGTCGATCTGACGCGGACATCATCAAGAAGATGAGGTGAGTGGCTTCTCCGGCATCGCCTTCGATCCGGGGGAGGTCTGGGGCTTACGTGCGCCATTCGGGGGAGAAGTCTGCGCCGTAGTTCGGGGTGCCGGAGAAGCCGTGCCCCGATTAGCACGACCGTCCATCCTATCAACCGTGATGCGACGAACCGAACGAAAAAGCAGGAGGAACATGTGGTGCTCGATCCGAGAACGTTCCTGGGCCAGTGCGTGGCCGGCACCCAGGGCCCCGACGACGTCAACGACTGGATCGACCGGTGGCACGACGGCGACTCGAAGGTCGAACTGCACGAGTATCTCGGCATGACATGGGAGGAGTACGCCAACTTCGGGCTCGCCCACGACGCGCTCCCCCACATCGTCGAGATCAGACGCCTGGTGGAGAAGGGACGCGCCGACATGCTGCATGGCCTCGCGAAGATTACCGGACGGGCGAACTAGGCGCGAACGGACAGAGAGAAGGAAAACCAGGATGGCACGCAACGTCACGATCGTCGCGGGAACGCTGGACGACACGACACGCTCCGCGCTGACGGCGCTGCTCGCACGGCCGCTGCCGGCGATCGTGCGCCGGGCGCTGTCGGCGGCGCGCGACCTCGACGACGGACTGACCAGCGCGCCCCAGCACTCGCTCTACGGCGTGCTGGAGACGCTGTATGGCTGGCAGGCCAAGGCAATGCCGCAGCTGCAGGACGAGGTGCGCGCGGTCCACGCGTCGGCGGTCCGCCTGCAGGGGCCGCAGACCGTGCAGACCTGTGCGGTCCGCGAGATGCTGGGTCTGGCATCGTACATCGCCGACGGCGGCAGGGCCGAACGGATCGGCGAGCGCATCGGCACGCTGTGCGGGGCGCTGTCCGAGCTCCGCCAGGGCCCGCTGCTGACGTCGGAGGAGCCGCGCGTCCTGCTCGGTGCCGCCTGATGGACAGAATCCTCAAGAGGATGCTCCCCGGACATCCATGGGAGGTCGCGGCGCTGGCGCAGGCCAGACGCGGGGCGCTCGAGCTGGTCGAACGGTCGATGCGAGCCACGGAAGGGGATGCGCAGGCTGCCCTGCTCGCCGTCTCCCCGGACCATCTGCGCGCGCTGGTCGCCCTGGCCGCGAACCCCGACGCGCTGCCCTGCATGTCGTGCCACGGAACGGGCTGCGGCTGCGATCCCGAGACAGGGCCGTACACGTGCGAGAACTGCGACGGCATGGGTCTTCTGGATCCGGAGCCGGACAAACGAATTCCCGAGGAGGAAAAGGACATGGGGCTGCCCCACATCATGAAGCCGGATACCGGACTGCTGGAGGAGGCCGGGGACCGGTGGATGCGCTCGCTGGGCGTGACGATCGAATGCGGACCCGACCGGATCGAGACCGACGCGCTGCGGTTCGAGGAGCTGGCGATGGCGCTCGGCATCCGGCATCTGGCCGTACATCCGCGGACCCGAGAGATCGTCGCGCGCTCGATGCCCGGCGAGAGGCTGTCGGCGCTCGTCGAGCGCAACTGGTGCGCCATCGACTCCTTCGGCATCTGCGACCTCGCACGCGACGTCCAGAAGCTGTGCGCCGGCGGCGACGTCGCGTGGAGGCGCTCGTGACGGGCACCCAGATCGACACGGTCCTGCGGGGCATCGAGCGGCGCAGGGCAGGCCAGAGGCGGGCGATCTGGTTCGGCGTCTGCTTCGGGATCGGCGCGCAGTCCATAGGCATCGTCCTCGGGTTCCTGGATTCATGGCAGCACGGCCTGAAGGCGATCGCCACCGGCGCGCTCGGCATGACGATATGGATCCCGATCCTCCTCTACATGCGCAAGACCGCCATCATGACGAACGCCTCGGCCATCGTGACCGAGCTCCTCCACGGCATGAACGCGAAGGACCCGGACCGCGAGGACACGGACCGTGACGGAGATCCGTTCTCAGGGCTCCTGTGCAGGCTGGCCATACTGAAGGTGGGCATCCTCGCATGGGGGACGCCCGAGGGCAGGTGGAAGGACGGATGCGACCCCTACCACTCCCACCCGGACGATCGCCGCCGGCGCCTGATGGAGATGCTGACGATCGCCGCCTGGGTGGATCTGCCGGAAGTGCCATGGAAGACCCGCCTCGACATGATCGCGCTCGCGCAGATCTGCATCGCGGCCGAGGTCGTCCAGTCGCGCAGCCTGTCGGGCCGCATCCGCAACGTCCTACTGCGGATCTTCGCGCGCCGGTCGAAACCGCGCGACATCGCATGCCCGGTCCCCGTGGAGACCGGACCGGTCGCGGCATGAGCGCGCCGCTCGTCGTCCGCCATGGCCGGCCTCTCCTGATGTACCACGGTACCACCGCTCGGTTCGAGCGGTTCAGCGAGCGTCACTGGGACAGCGACCGGGGATTCTTCTTCACGCCCCGCCTCGCCTACGCCAGGCAGTATGCCCGCGGCGAGGGGGGCAGGATCATCTCCGCCCACCTCGCCATGTCCAATCCCTACCGGTGCACCGAGATGGACTGGGGCTGGGCGAAGGGCCTGAGCATGGACGAGGCACGCGAGGCCGGACACGACGGCTACGTCGTCGCCCCCTACAGTCTCGGGACCATGTTCATCGTATGGAACCCGGATGCCATCCACGTGCTCTCGCACGACCTGGACGCACAGCAGCACAGGCTGGCCGCATAGGCCGGCCAGACAGGAGACAGTCGATGTCCATAGTCCCCGCTCGTCCTGACCGGTCGCGTCAGGCCGCCGAATCCCAAGACAGTCCTCCAGCGCAGACCTCGGATTTCAGGAGTCTTTCCGCGCGAGGTTCGGATCTGCAGGGCTGGCGCAGCTTCGCCTGGGATCTCGTCATCATGTCCGCGATCGTACTAGGGGCATCCATGCTTCTGGGGCTGGCCTTCGCCCTGATCGGGCTGACGGCATGGATGGCCGCAGCAGTATCCGCATGGACCCTGGTCGCGACGGTGCCGCTCTCGATAGGCCTGCTCCTGGCAGCCATGCTGGCTACGTACCGGGGCATACTCGGCTGAACGGCCACGAACAGAAACCGGTGAGGAAAAATGCAGATGACCGAGACATACGGATTCACCCATGCGATCATCACCCCGTCGACGGACCCCGCCGATCCGTTCGTGCTGCACATCCACGGCCTGACGGCCGGCATAGACGGCGCGCCCGATAGCGAGAGGACGCTGATAGCGACGGTCGACGACGAGCGCCCGATGCTGGCGACGCGGATCCTGCGGATGCTGCAGGCGCGCGGCATCGCGATCGAAGGCGATGCCCTCGCGATCAACATGTCCGAGCCCGACATCTCGTTCCTGACCATGCGTGGATCGCTGCACGAGGACGGATCGGAATGGACCGACCTCGAGGTGCGCTTCGTCGACGGAGAGAAGACCGCGGCGGCCAGCTTCCCCGACGCCTACGAGGATTTCGCCCGGGCGATGTACGATCTCCATGGACCCAGGGAACCCGCATACCGCCGCTTCGCCATGTTCCGCCATCGGCGACACGAGGCAGCGGGCGGATGGGACGACTTCGTCGAGGGGTTCGACACTCCGGAGGCGGCCAAGGCCGACTGGCGCTGGAGCACGCCCGACCGGCACGGGGATGCGGAGGTCTCAATCGTCGACCTGTCTACGATGACCGAGATCGAGAGCAGGAGCCTGCCGTCGCTCGAAGGCTGACATGCATACCGAAGGAAAAAAGATGGGCTTCGCAGACCACTACCCGCTCACCGTCTTCGAGGCGGGCTACCGCGCCGGCCAGGCCGGCCACGACGGCGCCAAAGAGCACCTGGAGGATGTCTTCCTCCCCGCCGTGAAGACGCATCTGCTCCGGCTCCGGCAGGAAGGGCGTCTGGGCACCGCGGCCGGCCTCGCCGGCCGCGACGTGTGGACGGCGACCGACTGGAACGAGATGGTCGTCTCCGGGCGGTTCTCGCGCTGGCTGGCCTCGTTCCTGACGAGCCACGCCTTCCACGGGTCGCACGGCGACGCGGAGCGGGGATCGGTCTTCGATCCTGGCTCGCGGGACCCCGACGTCGCCCCCGAGGAGCGCATCCGGCGCGCCTGGGAACGCCTGTGCGCGCTGCTGGATGTCGGCACCACCGACCACGCCTTCCGGCTGGAGACCCAGCAGGACGGCATCACCGGCGACCGGTGCCTGCTCGAGTTCGTCGACTGGAAGCCTGCGCTCATGCGCTGGACCGGCGGCGGGTTCGAACCCGCACAGGACATGGGCGCCATTCCGCTCGCCACCATCGAGATCGACTGCCCGTCGGGCGAGCTGATCCTCACCGACGCAATGACCGCCGGCGACGACGTCTTCCGGGAAGCGATCGACCTCGGCGACCGCCGCCACACGGTCGCGTCGCTGAACTCCGACCAGGGCAGCGTAAACTACTCGACCATCGTCGCCGCCGAGTACGGCTTCGGCGCGGTCGCGACGGACAACACCATGGTCGTGGTGCACCGCCAGGGCGACCGGCTCGTCGTCAGCGAGCGCCATGCCGACGAGGACCTGCGTCTCGACGACGAGGACGGCGACGTGTCCATCGCGGGCTGGGACAAGGTCGGCACGTTCTGCTGCGACCGCTGGATGGTGGAGATCATCGACCGGCAGGTCGCCATCGACATCATGACGCGCCACGGGACGCAGGACGCAGCCGCGGCACTCGACGCATGGATCGCCGACGAGGACGACGAGGTCGTCGTCCTGAAGACGACGCCAGGACGCTATCGCATCAGCTTCGGTCCGGGCTTCTCGCAGCGGTTCGACAGGGCCGCGGCCGGCATCCCGAACGGTCCGGAGCCGTGGCTGCTCATGGAACGCATCGGCTGAGTGACCACCTCGATCACGGAGAGAACCACGATGGACATCGTCGATAGCAACACGGCACGCCGCCGGATCTACGAGCCCGCGACCGCACGCGACATGAACCTCTACGACGAGACGGCGGCGATGCCGGCGAACGAGCCGATGTCGCTCGACGGTGCGCTCCGGTTCGAGGTGCTGCATCTGGCCGAGATCGGCGGCGACGGACAGGCCGACTTCCTCGACGTCGCTCCGATCGGATCCTCGCCTGCCGACGTCGGCGCGATCGCGCTGGTGCAGGAGCATCATGACGCCTCGGGCGAGAGCCGCCCCCTGTGGTTTCTCCGCAGCGCAGGTCGCAGCGGCGAGGAGATCCACGCAGGCTACGGTCATGGCCTGCACGCCATGACGAGGTATCGCATCGTCATGGTGCGGGCACGGACCGTACGATGACGCCCGGCGGCATCGACGACGGAATCTCGCTCCGCTTCCACCTGATGCGAGACGCCCGCGAGAGCGCCTACGACATTCCGCGTAGACGCGACGTCATGGAGACCCTGCGGCGCAGCGCATGGCCGTGCGCGACGGTCGTCATCTGCTCGGCGCTCGCCCTGATGGCCGCCCATGCCGGCCACTACGTCTCCGTCGCGCTCCTCGCCGTGCCCGTCTGGATCGCCTGGTGGCTTCACGGCAGGGAGCGCAGGATGTCCGACGACTTCGAGCGTTCGGGCGTCTGGCAGATGGCGGCCTACGCGATCGTTCGGCACGTCGCCCGCGATCCTGCCGCAGGCGACGGCCACGAGATCCTGGCGGAGGTACACCGGACGCGCTCGGGACGCGCGATGGGCTACGACGACGTAGCCCGGCTGATCCACCTCTCGCGGATCGTCCCGCTGCGCGCCAGACTGCTGGTGCTGTCGTACCTCGAGCTGATGCTCCTCGCTCATGCGGAGCGCCTGAGAGCCGACGCGCTGTACCGCACGGACCGGCTGGACGACGACGAGATACGCCGCATCAGGACGGAACTCCGGCAGATGCCGGGGCAGGGCCGCAGGCCCATGTCGATCGCGATGCGGCAGCCGGATCAGAGAATAGCCTAGAAGGGAAAACGAGATGGGAGTGTCGCTCGCCAAGGAGCCGTACGTGCATGACGCGCGGCCGTCGCACGACCGGAGCACCATGATCGGCGCCGCTCTCCTGCACCTGCAGGCGGCCTCCTCGACGTCGGCGCTGACGAACAGCGCCACGTGGGCCGCGCCGCTGCTGCTCGGGCTATGCGGTATGGACCGCGATGACCTGGAAAGCGTGGCCCCGATCGAGTGGGACGAGGATCCCGCGGACCGGAGGACGGCGCTCGACGAGGCGCTGCCGATCCTGATCTCGACGCTGTACTCGCCCGCGCCGTGCAGCGTGCATGAGCTGCGGCGTCAGGTACTCGACGTCGTCAGGCCGCTCCGTGCGGAACTGCTCGATGCGCACCGTCGTGCCTGGTACGACGACCAGATCGCACTCGCGTTCGCGGATCGCCTCTGGGAGGACCGGCCGACAGGAGCGGTCGCGAAGGCGGCCCGCATCGCATCGTACGGCATCACGCTCCTGATCGCGCTGCTCTGCGCGGTCGTGGCGCTTCCGCTCATCCTCGCCGGCATGACCGACCGTCCGCGTCTCCGCGGCGCAGGAAACCGCCGCGATGCGCGCCCGGCCATCGGCGCGCCGGACACCAAAGATGAAGTTCCGACTCTGATGGCCGCGCTCGGCGACGCCGCGCTGCTTGCCGATCTCGGCCGCGCACGTTCGGATCTGCGCCGGCATGTCGAACGAAGCCCCGGGGACAGAGACGACGCCGAGCGCCTCGAGGGGCATCTGGCCGACTTCTCCCGTCGGGTCGACGCCGCCCAGAAGGCCGGATCGATGTCCCCGACGCTGCGTCGGGAAAGCGCGGTGGCCCTCGGGACGCTGATCCGCTCGATGGACGCCGTCTCGTCGCGCGACTCGCGCCAGGCAGCGGAGGATCTCGAGACCGGCATACGGTTCATCGCGAGCGCCCATGGCACGACCGACGACGTACTGTCCCTCGAGGGCATGCGCGCCGCCGCCTGAACCCCATTGCACGATCATCCACCTCGATATAGGAAGCCCCTCATGTTCGCGATCGATCTCGACACCGGCCTCGGTACCTAGACCGCCCCTCTCCAGACGGGGCGGTCACGAAGTCGCGCAGCCAGCGCGCACCGACCGATCCCCGATCAAGAGAGAACGAACATGTCCTATGCACTCTACGACGACCTCGCCGGGCTCCGCACCTGGCGGCAGAACGAACTCGCCCTGCGCCGCCGTATCCGCGACGCCATCGTCGAACGGGTCGAGTCGACCGCCCGCGACATCAACCGCGCCTGGACCTTCGAGGAGGTCCAGGCGCCGCTGATGATGCCGCTCGAGCGGATGAGCTCGGCCTACACCTCCGACGACGTCTTCATGCTTCGGGACGCGCCCGGGGGGACGAAGGAATGGGCGATGCGCGCCGAGACCACGGACGGGACGTACTGCGCCGCCGTCCAGATCCTGCGCACCACCAGCGTCAAGGCGCCGCTGTGCGTCTGGCAGATGGGGACCAGCTTCCGCCGCGAGCTGAACGACGGAGCGACCGCCGCGCGGCTGCGGTTCAACGCCTTCACGCAGCTCGAGCTGCAGATGGTGCACTATGCTGACACCACGGCCGACATCGCGGTGCCGATCCGGGAGGCGCTGGTGCCGCTGGTGGGGAGGCTCACCGGGCTGGAGACGCGCCTCGTCGCATCCGACCGGCTGCCCTCGTACGCGACCGAGACGATCGACATCGAGTGCCGGCTGCCGGACGTCCCCGAAAGCGCCAGCGAGGACGCCAGATGGCGCGAGGTGGCCAGCACGTCGCGGCGCACCGACTTCCCGACACCGCCCGGGTACAAGCCCCTCAAGGTCTTCGAGATAGCATTCGGGATGGACCGCCTGGTGGCCCTGGCCAACGGGACGCTCTGAACGATGCCGGCTTAGGCATGCCGTCCATGATGGCATGACGCCTGGGCTGCAGATCGGGAGAAGCGCTCCCAATCTCACGCTATCCGGCGTGGCGTCCGGAAACGCAGCGACCACGGACGTTCCGCATCTCCACCCGGAGGCGCGGGCCGTCGGTACGGTGGCGCGGCGTCTGCCGACACGACATTCCGACACGTAACCTTCAGATGGAGCAGCACATGACACGCAAGCTGTCGCAGGATCAGGGCGAACTGCGCCTGGTGCCGGTAGAGCCGTCGGACGACCTCGTCGCCGAGATCCTCTACAACATCAACCGCAAGCGCTCGAACGACAAGGACCTCACCGCCTTCGACGTGCGCGAGGTGATCCACAACCTGCACTGGAACGGACGCTACGTCCCGAAGTCGGGCGCAGCCCAGCCGCGAGGCATGGACTTCCTACAGGACCTCGTGAGGGAGCTCTCGGCAGAGGCGCCGACCGAACTGAAGGCGCAGGCCGTCGAGATCCTGCGGAAGCACCTCTGGTACGACCTGAGCGACGCGGAGATCGAGAACGGGAGCTCGGTCTTCGCGCACGAGGCGATCGCGGCGCTCGTCGCGGCGCTGCGGATCGTGCGGTTCGCGGACTTCGACGCGCCGACGGCAGAAGCAGGCGCGGCATGACCCGCGTATCCTCGCCGGCCGAAATCGAGGAGTTCCTCGACGGTCGACGCGACCTCCTCGTGCTCAGCGAAGGCCAGGCTACCGGCCGCAGCATCCGGAACTACGATCCGGAGTTTCTCCTGCGCCCCTTCGCCGTGACCGTCGAGGGGTTCGGCACCTTCACCTTCCATGCGCCGACGCGGGCCCGTGCCATGGCGGACGCGTGGAACGCGTACGTGGGCGCCGGGTACGACATGCCCTACGGCGGCTTCATGAAGATCGCCCAGGTACGCTCGACCGTGCCAGGGGAGCGCTTCGGCGAGCCGATCCTGGTGGGCGGCCGCAGGGCGTTCTACGTGTCATGGGACAGCCACTACGTGCAGTTCGCATCGCCGGGCGCGACCCGCTACGGCAACTCGCATCCGCTCGACGTCACCTCCGTTACCGGAGAGCCGTTCGCGCGTTGAGCGTCGACATCAACCGGGACATCCATAGAACGGGGTCAGACATGCAGGCCATATCCCTGTCCAAGACGAGCGCCGGCCTCGACCGCCTCGGCACCGCCATCATGCCGGGCGCTCCAAGACATCACGGCATCGTCGTGAACCCCAAGACCCGCCAGCGCGTCGATCGGGAGATCGGAGAGGTTCGCCACGTGCGGATCGATCTGCGTGGCCACCGCCGCGCGGACGCCGACATGCAGGGAGCAGAGGTCATGCTGGCGCTCCGCATCCTCTACGACGACATCGCGCCAGCCGCCGAGCAGGTGATCGCCAAGCGGGTCGGCGCCAGGACTCTTCCTCCCAGGCTCGTCCCCGCGGCGTCGGATCCGACCATCAGATCGTTCGTACGTCCGGTCGCGGCACGGATCGAGGAACGGGCCGTGTCCATCTGGGCCGAGGTCGACAAGGAGACGGCTTGGGCCTACGAGAAGTCCGGACGGCAGTCGTTCGGACCTCCGCTCTCCTCCGAGCCCGAGATCCGCCGCGATGCCGTCGTGATCAAGGGCGCCGATCTCGACGTCCTCAGCAACGAGGCGATCGCCGAGATCGCCGACCGCCAGGAACGACACCGGGCAGACGTGCTCCGGCAGCGCAGCACCAGGCGCCGCAAAATGACGCTGGCCGGCGCGGTCATGGCACTGATCGCGATAATCTGCCTGGGCGGTACGCTGATGGGATCCCTCATGATCCCCGTCATGCTGGCAAGTCTTCTCGTCATGGAGCTCGCGCTCAGTCCCTCCGGAGAGCGTCTTGCCGCCGCATGGAGGGACTCGCTTCGCGACATGCGCTCGGGTCGACGCCGCATCGTGACGTCGGAACCGGTCCAGGAGGCCGGATCGCAGATCCTGGAGGCGATCGGGCTACACGCTCCCGTCAGTGCAGTCGCCGCCGAGGAGGCCGTCGCCCGCATCCGGCGACTGCGGGTCCTCGTCGACGGCTCGACGGATCCATGGGCCCACTCGGAGATCGCATCGGTCGAGGGCGACCTGCGTGCCACGATGCAGGCCTATGCCCGTCCCGCACGCATCGCCGTGGGCGACGAGTGCCGTGCGCTCGCGACCGATCTCGCCGCGGCGACGATCCAGATCGGACAGCGGGCCGAATCCGTGCGTCGACGTCTTCTCGACGCGGCACGGGACGGCTTCGATACGCAGCGGCGCTATCTCGCCAGCAAGGACGACGAGGGACTTCTGGCTCCCGTAGCCTGACCCGGTATTCAGGAGGAACGCAGCCGACGGCCATCCCGGCCGGCGGGTGATAGTTCGCGTCCGCATCTCGCGGACCGGCAACCAGGATTCAGGGAAGAATGAGTGTTCCCAAGGTGGGAACGGAAAAATGAAGGAATTCAGAATGAGCAAGCCGATCCCCGCATCCGTCGAAGCCAACCGTGCGAAGTTCCGCGAGCAGGGCGTCGCCAGCAAGGCGGCCCGCGCGCAGAAGCACGCAGAGCTGCTGGCCTCGCAGAAGGCGCTGGGCGCCGCGAACCGTGAATCGCGCGCGACCGCACACGCGCAGCTGATCGAATCGCAGAAGGCCGTCGGCGTCGCCAACGCGCCCGTCAAGGCGCAGGCCAAGGCCGACCGCATCGCCGGCGCGACCGCGCGCAACGAGCAGCTGTCGGCAGAGGCGGCAGAGCGCAAGTCGGCGCGCATGTCGGCGCACGCCGAGCGCAACGAGTCGATGAAGAAGGTCGGCTGACCTCTTCGGGCGCCGTCCCCCACGGGACGGCGCCTGCGCATCCCGCCAGTCGGGATGAGAGATCCGCCCCGGCGACGGGGCGGCAGGAAGGAGAGAGACGGCACGACAGGCGGCAATTCGAGAAGACGGTGTTCCAGATCGCGGCATGAGTTGCAGCGACACCCCGGCGTCCGGCCGGGACTGGGCTGCATCGTTCCCATCGAGGAACCTGCCATGTCCGACGTCAAAGACCTTCTGCCCTTCCCTGTCCGCATCATCGAACGCGAGACGACTTCGGTCGTCTGGTTCGACAGGATCTCCGAGATCGAACGGCACTTCGAGCTCTCCGAGCCGCTGAATGCCGACGAGATCGAGCAGGTCGTCAAGATCGCCCGGGACGGGGTCGTCCACGCATGCATCTGTCCGTTCTCGGAGGATGTTCACGGTATCCGCAGTCTGATGGCAGACGCTTCGGCAGAGCAACTCGACCGCGACTACTGCGAGCGCTGCGACGACATCTGAGCCGGCGCCGTCCTTCGGGACGGCGTCGCTCTACATCCGCCCAGACATCGCGTCCGGCGGACAGCCTTCCGGCTGGATCATGACAGGCCAGCAGGAAGAGAGATCCTCCGCAAGGAGGGAAAAACGAAGAAGGTCGCCCGGCCTACCGGGAGACGTTGTGCAACGCCCCCATGGGCACATACGAGGACATGACAGCATGACCGACACCAAGCAGAGCAACGGCCGCCCCTGGACCCTGATGGTCGGCGCCACCACCCCATTCAACGAGGGCATGGGCTCGAACGACCAGCCCTACCTGAACTTCCGCGCAGACATCGAGACATCGCGCGGCATCAAGAACCGCTTCGTGTCGGTGTTCAACACGCTGCGCTTCCCCACCCTCATCGACGATGTCAAGCAGGCGCTCGCCTCGGGTGCGGCGAAGCTCACCGTGCGCTTCGACTACGACAAGGGCGAGACCGTGAAGGTGCTCGGCGTCGGCTACGTCGACTTCCGCAAGTCGGCGGACGGCACGCCGCCGACCGACGGCGCTCCCGCAGAGACGCAGACCGCCGAGCTTCCGCTCGAGACTCCCCTGGAGGACGCGCCGGTCGTCCAGGAGCCGGTCGCCGAGGAGCCTGTCGTCGAGACCCCCGTCGAGGAACCGGTAGCCCAGGCCGACCCCATGAAAGGCGTCGTCGTCGAGATGAAGAAGCCACGTCGTCGCCGCAAGGTGGCATAAGGATGCACAGGGTCGCTCTCCATGCGGAGGGCGACCCTTTTTTGAATGCTGCATGTAAAAGAGGCGAAGGCCCGAGCGGCGACGCATGCAGTAGAATACATGAAGGAGGAAAAGATGACCGACGTACATTGCGACCCTTGGCACCGGCTGGCCGAAGACATCGAGAACGGCTGCGCGGAGTTCAACCGCGACCGCATCGATGCGCGGCAGCGGCCGTTCCCCTTCCCCGTCGACGCGATGCGACGGCTGCTGATCGTCCTGAAGGACGCCAGGCGCCCGCTTCCCGCATTCGACATCGTGACCGACGGTCCGGAATGGCGCCTCATGCTGCGCTGGACACGGATCGGCGGCGAGGCGTACGTCACGGCTTCCAGGGACGACGTGATCGACGTTCGCGTCGTACTGGACGGGCGCGTGCTCGTGGACACGCAGGAGGTGCGCTATCCTTCGTTCGATCCGCAGCCGCTGCTGGACGCGCTGGACCACTTCACCGCGCTCAAGCAGGTCCTCGTGGTACGCCGGGACCTGAAGATGCGCCAGGGCAAGGCGTGCTCGCAGGCATCGCATGCTTCCGGCGAGTTCATGCGCGAGCAGATCGTCGCGGCAATCGACCGTCACGATGATCTCGACTTCAGCGACGACGAGATCGAATGGATGACGCTGGGCATGGCCAAGATCACCGTCAGGGCCGATACCCTAGAGCAGTTCGAGCAGGTGCAGGCCGACGCGCTGGCCCGGGGACTGAAGGTCCGTACCATCACGGACAGCGGGCGCACGGAGTTCGCCGGGGTGCCGACCATCACCGCACTGGCGATCGGACCGACGCGCTCGGCCTATGTCGACCCAATCACGGGCGACATGACGCTGCTGTAGTCGCGGAGGCGGCCGCCCCTTCCGGGGCCGGCCGCCCTGCTGCTAGCGCAGACCCATGCCTGACGCCGCCGCTGCCATGCGCATCGAGGCGACGACCGCGGGCTTCGCCGGGTCGACGTCGCGGGACGCGATCTGCATCGGCGCTTCGATGCGCGGCATCTGCCGGACCGCCTCGACGAGTTCCTTGCCGCCCGAGAACTTGATGCCCTTCGGCATGCCCGAGACCTCCCAGCCGGTGCGATCGAACGTCGCCAGGATGTCCTTCTCGGAGATGCCCGGCTGCTTCCAGTCCATGTACGCCGCATAGGCCGCGGCCCGGGGCGTCGAGAACGAGGAGCCGACCACCTCGGCCGACCTGCCGACGTAGGATCCCGGGAACACGAACTTCGTGAACTCCTGATAGCGCCTGTCCTTGGCCACGGAGCGACCGCCGCCGTCCTGCGCGATCGCGATAACCCCCTGGGAAGCCGCCGGATAGATGCCGGGGTCGTTCGTCTCGTTGGGCGTGGCGGCGAAGAGCTTCATGCCCCTTGCCTTGAACATGTCGGCGATCTTCTGGCCTTCGGTCTGGTCGGACACCGAGAAGGTGGTGACGGCGATGCTGATCCCCTTGCCTTCCAGATTCTCGAGCCCCTTGCGCAGCATGGCCTTGCTGAACATCATCTCGCCGGTGCCCCCGTGCTTGATGAAGGGGTTCAGCGTATAGACCTCGATCGGAACGGTCCGGTCGATCTTGCGGATCTCCTCGACGAACGCCGTCGCCACGACGACGCCGTGGGAGGTTCGACCGCTCTTGCCGACCGCCTCGCGCATCCCCGAAGGCAGCTCCGGCGTCACGTCGATCAGCCTAGCGTTGTCGTCCCGACAGTCCAGCCGATCGGGCTGGATGTCTATGATCGCCACGCGGACGGGCTGGTCTCCGCCGTGCGTCTGCGCCATCGCCGGCGAGGCCACCGCGGCGAGCGCCATCGCTCCCGCCATCATTCCCGACTTCGACATGCCGTTCTCCCTTACCCAGTACAGCTGCAGATGACGTTCTTGGACCCAGTGGTGGACGGATACCCGCCGTTATACCGCTGGAGGCCGTAGATCGTACCGTAGACGCCGTTCTTCGACACGTCGCACGTTCCCGGATTGGTGCTGTTCGGCGTGTTCGAGAGATACTCGGGACCGCCGGACGTCGCGCCGTTGCTGAGCGCGTAGTAGACCCACGGAATCGTCGACATCGAGGTCGGCATGCGGCTGCTGCCCCAGCTGGTCGCGGCGCCGGAAGAACCGTATCCAGGCCCACCTGCGGTCCAGCTGCACGAGAGCGTGCAGGCCGGCGAATCGGTCAGCGAGATGCCGCGATTGGTGCATTCGGCATTCCCGACGATCGTTCCGTCGCTGCGCTGGCACTGCGCCGTGCGGGTCTTGGTCGAACCGTTGCAGGCGCTGTACGCCGTCCAGTTGACCGCGGAATAGCCGCACTGGTCATACACGGGCGAATACTGCTCGTACCCCGGATAGGTCTTGCCCGAGTTGTAGCAGGGCGAATGATCGGGATCCATCATGGTCCCGTCGCTCCGGTAGCACCATACCGCACGGGCGCGGCGGGCGTTGCTCGAGCAGTGCGAGTTCCAGTCGGACCACGTACCGGGAACGAAGTCGTAGGTGCACGCGCCGGCATTCGAGTAGTTCTGCGCACCTGCAGGCTGGCCGCCGCCGCACAGCGAACCGTCGACGCGTGCGCCGTCGGTGCGCTGGCACCACACGTCTCGGTACTCGGTGCCGGTCGTGCAGACCGCCTGCTGACCCGACCAGCCGCCTGCCTGCCATGAGTAGCCGCAACCCGAGAAGTTGGCGGTCTGGACAGACTGGGAAGTCGGGATACCCCGGTTCGAGCACTCGGCGATCGCAACATCTGCACCATCCGACCGACGACAGCCAGTCGCGTACTGAGTCGCCGTGGTATTTCCCGAACAGCTGCTGGCGTAGTTGTAGCCGCTCCAGCCAGATACGGAGTAGCCGCACGCCGCGTAGTTGGTATAGTTCTCGGTCGTCGGCGGCTTGCCGCCACCGCAATAGGCCTCTGCGACGCGGGCACCGTCGGACCGGACGCAGGCCACGTCGCGGCTGTACGACGCCGTGCCGCAGACAGCCTGCTGTGCAGGGTAGCCGTAGGCGACCCAGCTGTAGCCGCAGGCCGAATAGTCGGCGAAGGTCTGAGAAGCCGCTGGCCTGGCGCCGGCGTTGCAGTAGCCTTCGGCGACCGTGGCACCGTCGGAGCGCTGGCACCATACGGACCGGGCCTGGCTGACCGATCCGCAGCTCTGCGCGGTGGTGCCCCAACCGTTGTACGCCCAGCCGTACGAGCAGGCCGAATAATCGGTGACGCCTTCGCCATCGGGCGGACGCGTGCCGGGATTGCAGTTGCCCGCATCCACCGTGGCGCCGTCCGAGCGGGTGCACCACACCGCACGATAGCGGGCCGAAGCGCCGCAGGCCGCGGCAGGAGCGCCCCAGCCGCCTGTGCTCCACGTGTATCCGCAGCCGTCGTAGACCCCCGTGGTCTCGGAGCGCGACGGCACGGCGACGCCGCGATCGGTGCAGTACTGGTCGCCGGCGAACACGTTGTCGCCCGAACGAAGGCAGGTGACGGCACGGGTACGGGTGGCGGAAGCTGAACAGTGACTGTTGTAGTCGCTCCATCCGGCCACGACGAAATAGCCCGGACATGCGTTGGTGTAGTTGGCGCCGGTCTCTGTCTCGGTCAGCGAGATCCCACGCGCGGTGCATTCGCCCGCAGCGACGATCGTGCCGTCGGAGCGCTGGCACGAATAGGTGCGGGTCCGGTTCGCCGTGCCCGAGCAGGCGTTGTCCCACCCGCTCCACGCAGACGGACTCACGCGCGAGTAGCCGCACTGGTCATATACGGCCGAAGATTCGGACCGGGCCGGCATCGGCGACGCCGAGCACGACGAGTCTGGAAGCGCCCTGGCGCAGTCGGTCGACGCGCCGGGATGATAGGCCACGAGGTCGGCAGAGTTCGGATCGCACTTCCACTCATTGCGGATGCACGTGACGTTACGGGTGCGCGTCGCGCTGGCCGAGCAGTGGCTGTTCCAGTCTGAGAACCCGGTCAGCGGCACCCAGTAGTTGGTGCAGCCCGAATAGTCCGCAAGGGTCTGGCTAGCCGCAGGCTTGGCAGACGTGCACTCCGCGTCAGCGACCGTCTGGCCATCGGAACGCAGGCAGGTGACCGAACGGGTCTGGACGGCGGATGCCGTGCAGGCGCGGTCAGACGCGCTCCATGCGCCGGTCGTCCAGGTGCGGCCACAGCCCGCGGTCTGATAGGAGTTCTGCGAAACGTCGGGCTTCGCGGTGGCGGCGCAGAAGCTGTCGGCGACCGTGCGGCCGTCGGAGCTCTGGCAGGTCACGCTGCGCGTCTGGCTCGCCGATCCGCAGCTGCTCGACCATGCTCCCCACGAAGTGGCGGTCCAGCCGTACGTGCAGGTCGAATAGTCCGTCGCTGCCTGCTGAGCGGCCGGTCGGCTACCCGCATCGCAAGAACCGTCGGCGACGGTCTGGCCGTCGGAGCGGAGACAGGTGACGGAACGGTTCTGCACCGTCGGGCCGCAGGCCGGGACGGGCGACGAATAGGCGCCGGCGCTCCACGAGTAGCCGCAGCCGCTCGTCTCGTACGTCGTCTTCGAGACGTCGGGCTTCGTGCCCGAGCAGGAGGTGTCGGAGACGGTACGGCCATCGGAGGAAAGACAGGTCACGCTGCGCGTGGAGGTCGCGCTGCCGCAGGTCGTCGACGGCGCGCTCCAGGCGGCCGGGTTCCAGGAATAGGTGCAGGTCTGGTAGTCGACGACGGCCTCGCTGACGGCGGGCTTCGTTCCCGCGTCGCACGAGCCGTCAGCGACGACGTCGCCGTTGGACCGGACGCACTGCACGCTGCGCGACCTGGACGATGGGCCGCACGCCGGCGCGACAGCGCCCCAGGCCTGCTCCTTCCAGGAGTAGCTGCACTGGCCATACTGGTCGCCCGTCTCGCTGACGGCGGGCTTGGCGCCAGCTGCGCCGCACATGGCATCAGCGACCTCGTCACCGTTGGAACGGAGGCAGACGACCTCGCGCGTGCGGGTCGCTCCCGTCTGGCACGACGACGACCATGCGCTCCAGGGCTTCTCCTTCCAGGAGTAGCCGCACTGGCCGTAGCGGTCCTCGGTCTGCGATGTCGCCGGCTTCTTGCCCGAAGCCGAGCATTCCGCGTCCGTGACCTTCTCGCCGTTCGACCGCTCGCACCACACGTTGCGGGTCGAGGTCGCAGCGGTCTGACACTCGCCCGAGAACGCCGACCACGCGTCGTTCTTCCACTCGTACGAGCAGGTGCGCAGGTCGCGGACCTCCCGGCTGGTGTCGGGAGCGGGCGTCGGACACTGGTCGTTGGAGACCGTCTTGCCATCCCCGCGCAGACAGGTCAGGTCGCGCGTCTCGACGACCTGGCCGCAGCCTGAGGTGTCCGTCCACTCGCCAGGCTGCCATGTGTAATCGCATCCCTGAATGTCGTAGCACGACTGGTTGTCGGCAGGACGGTTCGGACCGCAGTTGACGTCGGGCGAACCGTGCTTGCCGTTCATCATGCACTGGACGGCGCGGGTCTGCTGACCGGCACCGCAGCTGTTCGAGCACTGGCTCCAGGCATCCGGAATCCACGCGTAGGTGCGGGTCTTCGGATCGAGCGATCGGCGCATCACGACGACGCTCGAGTCCGACTGGGCATATGCCGCGGTGGACTGCAGCATGCCGATGGCGATAAGTGACGCTGCTGCATACGCGGCAAGACGCATTATTCGGACTCCCGATGGATTTACGGAAAGCATAGAGACACGGTGCCGCTACGTCATCCGTAAAATGTCATACCAGAGCATGAAATTACCGAAACCGATCCTTTTCAGGATGATGCCTCGAAAGCAAACGATTGCAGGACACAGATAGCGGAGGAAAACAATGCAAAGCAGGATAGAGGGCTACTGGCGAGCGCCCTACGCCATGGATCTTCCCATGCCGGTCACGGACGTCGACTGGCCCGAGAGACCGCACTTCCTGACGCTTCTCGACGAGGCGGAGGAGGCCGCGCACGAGCATCACACCAAGGGCATGTCGAAGTGCCGAGTGTGCGGAGATCTGAACGGATCCGTCGAGTACGAGCTCGGCGGCTGGCGGTGGCCCGAGGGGCTGCGTCACTACCTCTCCGATCACGGCGTACGCCCGACCCACGACTTCGAGGCCTTCATCCTGGGCCGCAGTCGCTAGGCCCATACGGCGATCAAAAGACACGAGGGGATCACGACCATGCCACGCTTCTTCATGAATCAGCCCTGCCGCGCCATAAGGTTCGAGGGCACGAAGGCGGAGATGCAGCGTCACTTCGTCCTGCAGATCGAATTCCTCGAGCGAGGAATAGTCGGCCCACGAGGCGGAGCGAGCGGACCGGTGCAGGGAAAGCCCGGCCGCTACTTCGTCGTCGACTACGTGGACGAGAGCGTGGCCGACGAATACGTATGCCGCATGAAGGCCCGCACGCAGAAGGCATTCGAGGCAGGACGGCCCGCCGGTTCGAAGTCATAGCCAGGAGGAAAACCATGCGCATCTTCATGGACGACGACCGTAACCATCCCGTAGGCGAGGACTGGACCGTGGTCAGGACCATCGAGGACATGCTGGACCTCATCGACCGCCACGACGCCGATATCCGCGAGATCTCCTTCGACAACGATCTGCGCCAGGAGCTGGACGGGATCCACGGCCTCACCATGATCAGGGAGCGCCTGCTCGACGATCCGAACCGGCTCCCGGCGCTGGAGCGCATAACGGTGCACAGCCTCAACGGCGAGGCCGTCAAGGCGATGCTGAGCGATCTCCGGTCGTACGTTAAGCACGACGTGCTACCGGACATCGAGATCAGGCGCCGGCCGGCGGAGGGAACCCTCTATCCGCTGCTCACCGAGGACGACCGCGGCATCGTCGCCTACGTGCGTCCCGGCGCATGAGCGACGTCACGCCCCCGGCAAGCATCCCGATCGGCGACGTTGCGGCGATGATGGACCGCATGTGGAAGGAGATGGTCGGCTTCCCGTTCGCGCAGGTCTGCAAGCACCATGCCGCCGGCATCGTCATCCAGGAGATGGAGAGGCTGGGCATAGAGCCGCCCGCCGACATCGTCCGCGCCGTCGTCTTCGCCCACGACGACGTGTCGCTCACATGGACGCGCCCGGCGGCGTCCCGGCCCACATCAGGAGACAGCAGCACATGACCGACATCCCCACCGTCTCCTACGACGACATCAGCTCCCGGTTCGAGGCAGACGGCGTCAGGATCGGCGACGTGCACCGCGCGCTGGAGCACTTCGTGGACTGGCACGCGAGCCGCGGTCTGCCCGACCGGGACGCCGACGGCATGCCGACCGGCAGATCTCGGATCTTCATGACGATGTACGACGAAGCCCCGGACGGGCGGGCGCAGCGGCCGCCGTACGTCAACTTCTGGCACTGGCTGCTCGACGCCTACGAACACGTCGAATGGGACGAGACGCCCCGGGGCCGCCGCAAGACGGTGCCGCTGAGCCGCGGGATGCACCAGCCCAGGGCACCGCTGTCCGACGAGGAGGCGACCGCGGCGATCGCCGCCATGCTCGGCTCCACCGTGCTTCCCAAGGAGATGCGCCGGTCGATCGACGAGCACGTGCGGCAGGACCTCTCCGACCTGGTAGTACGCCACAACGAGAGTCTCCAGATCGTCGACGTCATCCTCGACCGGTACGGGGACGAGATCCTGGTGCTGATGAGCGTCTGAAGGGCAGACCTTCGGAAAGAACGCGACGAGACGGATTCCAGAGAGGAAAAAGCGATGAACGAGAAGACCACTTCGCTGGCGGCGCTGACCACCCTGCGCAGCATCACCGGCGCGCTGTACCGCCATGGCCCGAAGGAGAGCCGGGAGTTCCTGTCGCTCGCGACGCGGCTGGAGACCGGCATCTGGGCAGGCATCAAGGACCGGGGCGTGTTCCCCGGAAAGGTCTACGGCAAGTTCTGCGGCACCGAGGTCGTGGTCGACCTCTATCTCCACCTCGTCGCCGAGGACGGCACGGTCTCCGAGCACCCCGTCCAGTGGGCGATGCGCACGACCTTCCCGCCGGTCGTCCTTCTGGGCGTGCCCGGCGACGTGGGCAAGACGCCTCAGATCGCGCCGACCGCCGAGATGTCGTGGCCGCAGTACCAGATGATCCATCGGCCGGACATCGTCGGCTTCAGCCGCTTCGGCACCTTCGTGCCGCGCGGCGAGACGAGGTTCGACCAGCCGGTCACCGGCGTCGTCGGCTCGATCTACGAGGATCCGATGATCCAGACCTACCGCTGCGGTTCCGACGACGCCCATGACGCGCGCGCCATCTGCGTCAGCGCCTCGTACGACTATCCCTCCGACGCGATCGTCGGCTGCCCGGCGGTGGACGACTTCGGTCGTCTCGTCGGCATCACGATCGGCACCAGTCCCGGGCCGGAACGCGGCCATGTCGGCATGTACGTACCGGCCGATCTCGTCATCACCGCGATCCCGATGGCGCGTGCCGCGATCGGAGCGCTTCGTCGCGGCGACCGGCACTCGACCGGCATCGAGCGCGTGCAGTTCTGGAACAGCGAAGTCATGTTCGACGAGGAGTTCGTGCCGGACCGCCGTCCGAGCCACCGCCTCGACCAGATGGTCAAGGTCGTGCTGCCACGACGCACCTGGGACGCGATCATCGACCAGGCCGAGGCAGGATACGGCGCAGAGGCGAGCCAGGATTCCTACGCCGAAGTCGACGCGCTGAAGACCGCCGTCGGCGAATGAGCGACCTGACGACCGTCCCGGCGGAGGAGGGCATCCCCTCCGTCGAGGACATCGCCATCCGGATCTCGGGCGACGCCGATCCGGACGAGATCGTCCTCCAGATGGCGCGGGCCGTACGGTCCCGCATCGTCGCGATCAGGCACCGGGAGGCCGCACGGCCATGCATCACGTGCCGCCACCGCATCTCGCCCGGGGCCACTCCCGTCTTCATCGGAGTCTGCGTCAACCCTGTCGTCGCCGAGGTCTCGTACCATCCTGACAGCGGCGACATGAAGATCAGGGGCGTGAACTGCGCCGAGGAGCGGGGCATGCGGACCGGATACAGAAATCGGATGCATGTCTGCGGTCCGGCAGGGGTCCTGCACGAGCCTATGGCCGTATCCTTCCTGATGCCGCGCCTGCGAGCCTATCTGCGATGGCTGAGGCTGGGAAACGACATCCAGCACTAGGCCATTCCATCCTGAAAGTTCTTCACTCCCGCCGGTCCTGCGTGTTACGATGCGTGGACACGAAGGGAAAAGACGATGCTGATCAGTATCTCAGGCGCAAGCTGCTCGGGAAAGACCACGCTGGCGCTCGAGCTGGCGCGCCTGCTGGACGCACCGGCGCTGCATCTCGACCGCTACTTCATCGAGGACGCCGAACGTCCGCTGGTGATGGGGCACCCGAGCTTCGAGCAGCCGCACCAGTACGACGGCAGGGCGATGCTACACGACGCGCGTCTCGCCATGTGCGAGAACGAGCTCGTGATCGCCGAGGGCTTCCTCCTGTTCTCGTACAGCTCGTTCGAGATGGAGAGCTACCGCATGATCCATCTCGACGTCCCCCACGAGGTGCTGGCCGAGCGACGTATGGCCCGCGCCATATCGAAGCAGTCGACATCCGACGTGAAGGGCGGACGCATCAAGACGGCCGACGCAGGCTGGCAGGCTCACGGCGAGGCGGAATGGCAGCGCTGGGGAGCGTTCCAGGCCGACATTCCGGGAATGCAGGTCGTGCGCAGCCGCGATCACGGCGGCACCTACCCCTCGTCGTCACAGGACATTGCCCAGGCGATCCTGGACTCGTGGTGGGGGCCGGCACAGCAGGCCGCGTAGGCCGCTTCGATCCGAACCGCATCAGGGGTCCTTCGGGACCCCTTTTCTTTTCGTGCGGACAGCCGAACAACCGTGCGTCGCAGACGGGGGCTGCGTCACGGACGCGACACGACATGCAACCAGAGGGGGAAACGACATGACCATGCGCTCCACGACCGATCTCGACGGCTTGGCCGTCATGCTGAGCGAATTCGCCTCGTCCTGCTACGACCACGGCGTCCTGGCGACGCACTCGAACACCTCGCTGTTCGAGACCGCGGACATCGTATCGATCCTCTCGGGTGGGCAGACCGTTCCGCTGACCGGATTCGACGCCTTCGACGAGGACATCGGCGAGACCGAGGCCACGAACCGAATTCTCGCCCTGCTCCGCCCCGACACGGGCCGCCCCGTGACCATCGTCGCAGGCGACGCCTGCATCACCATCGGGCCGGGCCGTCCGTTCATGCGAGCCACCCGCCCGACGCGGGACGTGCTCGTGATCGAGACCGGCGGATCGTGGCCGTCGCGGATGCTCATCATCGTCGACCGCCTGCGCGGCCTCGTCGACACCGGAACCGACCGGCTGGCCGCCTGAGCGGACCATATCTCGCTTTTAGTGTCGGACCATATTTAGCTTTTAGTGCGCGAAATATGCTGCACGGCAGGCGCAATGCGCCGAATATGACGCATTTCCGCCATCCCGGGCCTGCGCCCGGTCTCGCTTTCCATGTATAGAACAGGAGGTCTGCCATGCAGAACGCCACCATGCTCGTATACGCCTCGGGCCAGCAGTACCGATCCATCGGCGAGATCGTCGGCGGTCTCGTCTGTCTCAAGACGATGAGCGAGGAGCTCTTCGTCATCCTGCCCGGCGAGTCCGTGAGGGCACGGTCGAGCGAGGTGCGGGTATCGGATACCGGCATCGTGGTGCAGGGTCGTGACATGATCCCCTTCGAAGGCACCACCAGCTGGGAACGGCACCACGGCAACGCCTGCGTGAACTTCACGCTCGCCGGAGGGGACGAGGGCATCATCGCTCCAGCCGTGCGTCCGGTCGGCATGGACGTCGCAGGCGAAGTCTCGAGCTTCTTCCGCAACGCCAGCCAGGACGACGACATCTTCCTGATGGACCTCGGCTCGCATATCGCCGACGGCACGGAATGCCCGGGCCACAAGATGGCGGTGCTACGCAGCGCGGCCGACAAGGAGGTCTATGACGACGAGGACGTGCTGATCGTCAACGGCAACCGGATTCCGCTGGCGGACATCACCTGGGCGGAGATGGACAAGGACGGCGACGGCAACCGACACCTGCATCTCGTTCTTGCGGACGGTCGCTACCGCCGGGTAAGCGCTGGCGACTTCAGCCGCTAGAGCACGAACGAACGGACAGGAGGAAAAGATGGGCAGGAACAGGAAGGCGCCAGTCGCCGCGGAGAACACGGGCCTCCACGTCTCGTACGGCGGCGGGCAGGACAGCACGGCGGTGCAGCTCGGGCTCCTGGCACGCTACGCGTCGGAGCCCTACGTCGCCGGCCCCAGCCGGGGCGAGGGCGTCAAGATCCTGCGCAACCCCGACTACGTCGAGAACACGGGCGGCATTGACAAGGTCGAGCGTCTGAGCGACCTCTGGATCCGGCGGATCTTCCGCGCTTGGGGACCGGAATCCTATCCGCGCCTGAAGTACGACACGCCGGCCGCCGTGCAGCGCGGCTTCGTCCAGCACCTGGCGCTGACGGGAGACCGGCCGCTTCCGCCCGAACCGTTCGTCGTCGACCCCGCGCGCTACGGCAGCCGTGGCGGCATGGCCTCCGACATGCGCGGCATGATGGCCGTCCTCGAGGCCGCCGAGCGAGCCGGGCGTACGGTCTACCATCCCACGGAAGCCGAGCCGGGCTCGGCCGAGGATCGCCGACTGGCCTACGGCCTCCGCCGACAGGACGCCTGAATCACCGGACACCGGGTCTGGACATCGAAGCTGAGGGAAAAGACATGGGATACAGCGGCTACGGCGGCTACGGCTACCGCGACGGCGTGCGCATCGAGACCGCATCTGACGCGCTCATCACGCCCGACAGCGTCAATCACGGCGTGCCCGGGGGCTTTCCGCCATCAGAACTGATGGTGGCGGCGAACGGCGAGACCGGCGCGGCGATCAACGGCCATGTCGTCATCGGCGACGGTCCGGTCTTCGTCTCGCTCTACAAGCACATGCTGAGCGTCTATCTGCTCGCGGACGGGGTGTTCCACGACCAGAACCTCGAGACGATCGGCGTCGACCTTCCGGACGAGGTCGTCATCGACTTCGGCGACGGGACCTGCTCGCTCGACCAGGACCGCATGGTCGAACGGACCGACATGCTGCGCTTCGAGATCGAGGGCCACGTGATCGAGTATCGCATGGTCGCGCACCCGCGCTGGGTGCAGCACGCCCGGATCACGCAGCCCGACGGCACCGTGTGGACCGGCTTCTGCGGCCTGGAGATCGGCGCCGGACACGAGGACGAGGATGACGACGCCAGCGCGGTCATCGAGCGCAGCCACCTCGCGCTGTTCGGGGAGTAGCGCCATGGACATGCGGAAGACAGCTCCCGTCGACTGGGACGGCGATCTCGTCGCGATCCACGTCGGCGGGCCGGTCCCGAACAGTCCGGCCGCGCTGATGGCCGGAACCACGGTTCCGGTCACCGCCTCGTCCTCGCTCGGCGAGAAGGCGGTATACGGCGTTCCGGGCTTCCGGGACGGGCTGTGGGCCCGCCTTGACGGGAGCACGAGGACGCACTGGCGGATCGCCAACGCGACATAGGTCCGATTTCACGACGACAAGACGAACGACCGGGGGAGGAGGAACGATGGACTACAAA
>Ga0268350_1000007_pt1 | contig 42107 bp, 75 predicted proteins | sample G5R3_MAIN_18SEP2_FD_189920 | JGI IMG/M metagenome (GOLD analysis project Ga0268350, IMG submission 189920) | Phyllosphere microbial comminities from switchgrass, GLBRC, Michigan, United States - G5R3_MAIN_18SEP2017_LD1 | ecosystem: Host-associated > Plants > Phyllosphere > Phylloplane/Leaf... | reverse complement strand
CACCCCTCCCGCCCCAGCCCGCAACGTCGACGGGTGCAGTATGAGAGCACTCCACACCGACGCTGACCTAATCAAAAAACTAGGCGGCTGCGCATCCGTAGGCCGCGACCTGAACCGCACAACCAAGAGCGTCTACCACTGGACCACGCGCGGCATCTCTTGGCCGTGGCGCGCTCGGGTTGCTGCGTTAGCTGCATCGCGCGGGGTGCCGGTGCCTAGGGACTTTTTGACTAGAGGGAGTGAGTGATATGGCAGACTGGGCACGATGCGATCATGAATGGGTCGAGAAAGAGGACATAGGCAATAATGAATACAAGGTCATGGTTGTCTGCAAGCTATGCGATTGTCCCGGTGAAAAGTACTACGCCGACGACAGCGTTGATTGGCCAGCAACATGAAACCCCGCCACCACGCAAAGCCGGTAATGACCGTCGCGCAGGCTACCACGCAGCTTAACACGCTGCTGGTAGGTTGCTCGGATACCGCGCTCGCTGCACTCGACGCCGATTATCTCGCTAGGTGCTACAAGGTAAAGCCGATGGTCGCGATGAAGATGTTGCGGGATCAGCGGGAGCATAGGGCTAATCGGACGTGATGGCCCTGACCCCGTTCGATGATTGGGAAGCTGACCTGAAGCCGGTCCCGCGCTTCCCGGTCGAGCCTAAGCACAAGATGCCCGGTAAAGAAGCTGAGTACCAATCCACATTTCGCGGGTTGCTTCGATACGCAGGACCGGGCATCGTGTCTTGGGGAGTGCCGAACGCAGGCAAGCGCGGTTTCAAGGCACAGGCGCAGGTCAAGAAAGAAGGCATCACAGCCGGAGTCTTTGACGAGCACTACGCCTGGAACCACGGGATTGCTTTTCTGGAGTGGAAAGACGGTAAAGGCACAATGAGCGATTCCCAGATCGATTGGGGCAATGCCATGGTCGATCGCGGGTTTCGGGTGGCCTGTGTACGTACACCTGAGTTTGCGTTGGCGCTGTTCCTGGAATGGGGCGCGCCGGTTAAAAGCGTAGTTTAACGACCGTCCCTTACCAGGGTATGGACAATCCGTTTGTGTCTTGGTAAGGTGTCGGCCAATCAGAGAGCTTCTTGGCGGTTGCTCGATCTGGTTGCTTACGTGGCTAACTCCGAGGAGCCAACCGACATGGAAGATTATATACCCGAAGTCCGTCTTGCGCAACCCTTCCGCTCTAGCGTGAGGGGTGTTTTGTTGCGCTGCGTCGATATGGCCGCTTCACCTTCAGATGCGAAAGTGATGCTGACTACTATGTACGAAAGTGGCCTATTATCGGCGCCTGAGACATTCGCTCAGATCGTCACTCGCCAGCTAGGCGCGGAATAATGGCGCGGATTAAGACGCTCGACGCAGCAAAAGGCAAGTGGCGCGGAATTCTCACAATGCTGGGAATTGATAAGTCATTCTTGTCGGGTAAACATGGGCCATGCCCCCTTTGCGATGGCAAAGACCGCTTTCGCTATGACGATAAGGAGGGGCAAGGAACGTATTTTTGCTCGGGCTGCGGTTCTGGAACCGGCATGCAACTTATTCAGAAAAAGCATGGCTGGGACTTTAAGCAAGCTGCTGCCGAGATCGATAAGATCATTGACAACGTTCAAGCCGAGAACGTCAAGGCTGGTATGAACGAGGAGCGCCGCAAGGAATTGTTGCGGCAGCTTTGGACGGCGGGAAGCCAGTGCCAAGAGGGCGATGCTATTGCATTTTACTTCAAAAAGCGCAGCCTTCCGCTGCCCGTAATCCGTAGCGCTCTGCGCTATGTCGCGGCATCCAAAGCCCCAACCCATTGCGGCGGCGGCTTGCACCCCACGATGGTCGCCATGGTATCGGACGCCGATGGCAAGCCCGCAACCTTGCACCGCACCTTTCTTGGTCCAAACGGCAAGGCCGCGATTGATGATCCGCGCGCCACTATGCCGGGATCTATTCCAGACGGCGCGGCAATCCGACTGGCGCCCGTGGCTGCGACGCTTGGCATTGCTGAGGGCATCGAAACTGCTCTTGCCGCAACGTCATTGTTCGACTTGCCGGTATGGGCAGCGGTCAACGCAACGATGCTCGCAAAGTGGCAACCACCAGACGGGGTTACAAAGGTCGTCGTTTTCGGCGACAATGACGCCGGGTTCGGTGGCGCTGCTGCCGCCTATGCCTTGGCACACAGGCTGGCATGCAAAGGTAAATACGAAGTCGAGGTCCGCTTGCCGGATCAGGTAGGAACCGATTGGGCCGATGTTCTCGCGGCTAAATCAAAGTTGGCAGCATGAACATGGACGATGAAATGAGCCCAGACGACTATTTTGCACCAATGACCGAGGAATGGCCTGACAACGTTCACGCGCTACCCAACGCACAGCCTATTGAGGTATCGGAGGACGCAATCGCATTGGAATTTACCCGGCAATACGGCCAGGACATGCGGTTCGATCATAATATCGGCAAATGGTATCAGTGGCAGCACGCACATTGGTCGCCGCTCGATATGCCGGTCGCGTTCCAGTTCGCTCGTGAGATTGGGCGGCGTCTAGGCGCAGGCAAGAAATCGACCTGCAAGGCTTCAGTCGCTGGTGGTGCAGAGCGATTTGCGCGTAGTGATCCGACGCATTCGGTAACGTCGGACATATGGGATTCCGACCCTTGGTTGCTCGGAACGCCGAAGGGCACGCTGGAGCTAAAGACCGGTGTCATGCACATGCCGCGCAAGTCGGAATACATCACGAAATGCACCGGCTGCGCTCCTGACAAGCGGCCCCCTACGCTCTGGCTCAATTTCCTGCATGAAGCCACCAACGGCGATCAGGATATGGTCACTTACCTTCAACGCATTGCGGGTTACTGCCTGACCGGCAATACCAGCGAACACTCCCTATTCTTCATCTACGGACCGGGCGGTAACGGTAAGAGCGTGTTCCTCAATATGCTGGTGCATATTCTGGGATCCTACGCAATCAGCGCTCCGATGGACACATTCACCAGTTCGAAGTTCAGCAGCCACCCGACCGAACTTGCGATGTTGAAAGGCTCCCGGTTGGTTACGGCTTCGGAGACTGAGGAAGGTCGAGGATGGGCAGAAGCACGCATTAAGGCCCTGACAGGCGGCGACGCGATCACAGCTCGCTTCATGCGCCAGGACTTCTTCACCTACCAGCCTCAGTTCAAATTGCTGTTTGCCGGAAACCACCAGCCTAGCCTTAACGCGGTCGATGCGGCTATGCGGCGAAGGTTCAACATGATGCCGTTCATTCATAAGCCCAGCAACCCGGATCCTAGGCTTGAGGAGAAGCTTCGCGAGGAAGCGCCGCGCATTCTAGGGTGGGCGCTTCAAGGGTGCTTAGATTGGCAGAAAGAAGGCCTATCGCGTCCCGTTAGCGTCACGACCGCGACCGAGGAATATTTCAACGATCAGGATATTTTCGGTCAATGGATCGCCGATTGCTGCGAAGTTGGAGAAAAGGAGTGGGATCAGCCGCACACGTTGTTCGCATCATGGGTCGCATTCACGAAACAGGCCGGTGAAGATGGCGGAACGATGGTTTCTTTCACTGGCAGGCTAAAATTGGCAGGTTTTACAAAGGGTAAGGTCTCTCAAGTGCGAGCATGGAAGGGACTTTCGGTTCGCAAACGTAACGACATTTAGGACAGGTAGGACAGGTTAGGACAGGATTTTCGTATTTCCCTTATGCGCGCGCGCCATGGGGATAAGCAGAAAAAGAGTTTCAACCTGTCCTACCTGTCCTAGTTTTTAAAACGGCAAAAAAGGAAAATTTGATGAGCGATTACACGATGAAGGGTGCTGAGGCCGATACCGAGTACAGCACGTTCTATGCGACCCATCCTGCCGAGCCGAATACCTGGGCGGTGCGGTTTTTTAAGGACGGAAAGCATTACATGGATAAGGTGTTGTTTTGGGGCTTGCTCCTCGACGGGATGCCGGTTCCGATCACCATGAGCGGCCCGTGGATCGAATCGCGCAACTCTTGCATCATGTTTGCCGACAGGACCTGCGCTCAGTTTGAGCAGAACTGGCCGTCGTTCGAAGCGGCCGCTGTGGAACTGATGGCGAATGATACGACTAAGTACGAGGCGCTGTGATGACCGCCGACGACCACTACCGCCTTCACGAAAACCGCAACCGAGCAACCAGACGGCGCGATCTTTACGCAACCGATCCGATCTACCGCCTAACTAAATTGAAGGCGCTGTGGGAGGTAAGGGAGCGCAACAGAAGGGCAGGGCTACGTTTCCGCCGGGTGGAAGGCAAGCGAGTGTGGATGGTATGACGCCAGCCCCGCTCACGGCCTTCATAATCGCCCTGCTAAAGACCGACCCCGCCAAACTAGCCAACGCGGATCCGGTGAAGCTGGCACACAAATACGGCATCAACCCGGACCACGCAGCCGGATACCTCCGCCTCCATCGCGGGTGAGAAAAATGCGGGGTGGGGGAAAAGATCAGAGATTCTTATAATATCGGTTGACGTTCGGAACATTCAGCGGCATGTGTTCGGAACACAATTAGGAGATCAAGCCATGCATCTGACAAGCACCGCACGAACGGCAAGGTATCGGAAGCGGCAGGCGGATAAGATTGAGCGGATGGAAAAAGCGCTGGAAAAGATTGCTGCAATGCCATCCCCATGCGCAGGGGCCTCACACATCGCTATTCAGGCCCTTAACCCAACAACCCACCCAAAAACCCCAAATGAGGCTGTAGCCTAGCTCCAGGGCGGTTTTTACGGCATTCTAACACGATAGGGAGATACGAGATGGACATAAACGGGAGAAAAGGGTGGCGCAGACGTCCACCAACCAAGCCAATCCCTTTCGCGGCGCAAACCTCACCAGGGTTTGTCAACCTTGAGGGCCAGACGTTCGGCTCGATGGAGGTCGTGGGTTATCTTGGTAAGTCCGGCTCGCAGAAGAGCGCGCGTTGGCTGGCACGCTGCATGTGCGGGCGTTACGAGCCCAGGTCATCGAAGGCACTTAAGGCGCCGGATGCGCAGCGAGATGAATGCGCCCGATGCACCGAGGATCGCAAGACAGCCCCACACACCCCGCCCTTATGGGCATGAATGGAGGATTTGAGATGGACCAGTTGAATTGGAAGCTGCTGAAGGCAGTATACGCCGGAGGTATTCGTCGCGGGGCGGATGAGGCATCGGCTTACGAGTGGGGCGCGCATCCTAGCGGCAAGCAATACGATGACCTCGCAGAAGCTATTCACGATTACGTCAACAATGGCGTGAAGTACGATGACCCCGCCTATGTGCCTTGGGATATCGTAGAAGCCGCTGTCGCTGCTAACGTTGGTTAGGAAACTGCCGGGGAGCCATAACTTAGGGAGAAAAGGCTCAACCCGGCATATCCTTCGCGGAGATGAAACGCGGCGGACGTCAAGGTGTATACCGAGACACGTATTGCGTTACAAGTGATTTTGATGCAGTGTCGGTCCGTGGAGAGCTTCTTGGAGGTCGCTCGATCCACGGACCTAGCAGCAAAAGGACTGCCGCATGATTAATCCAATGGACCATCCGAAACTTTCGAGCAAGATAGATTTTCGCGGTGAAGACGATTGCTGGGAATGGACTGGGTATAGAAACTCTAATGGATACGGACAGGTCTCGTTCCAGGGTAAATGGGGCAGCGTGACGAGGTTGTTGACAGGGGCACCTAAGGGGCTTGTCGTCTGTCACAAATGCGATAATCCTCCGTGCGTTAATCCAAATCATCTCTGGGTCGGCACTCAGAAACAAAACAATGAAGATGCCGCTTCGAAGGGTAGGCATCAAAATCAAAAGAAAACACACTGTCCCAAGGGCCATGAGTATACCGAGGCAAACACCTATCTAAGCAAGAAGGGCTTTAGAAATTGCAGAGCCTGCAACAATGTAAAGACTGAAGATTCAGAGGCAAAAAGAATAAGGTCTCGTGAATACATGCGTCGCATAAGAGCGGCGGCTAAACTCTTAAAGGATGAGAACCATGTGTGAGATCGAAAAAGCTGTAGATCCTGCAATCTATGAGAGGATGCGGAAACTGGTGGAGCGAATCTCATCCGATCTGGTAGAGCCTTACTCACTACGTCATGTCGAGGACGAAGCCCGCGCGATCGTTGCCGCTTTGGAGCCGGTGGATCCTGAGCTACTCGAAGCACGTCAGGTTGTTGCTGACTTGTACGAAGGCCAAGGCGTAGCCCACTTGCGCGAACAGGCGCTGTCTGGTGAAGGTGACGAGTGGTTCCACACCAAAGTTGCTCTTGCCGCCCTTCGTCGCGGCCGTTCTTTAGCCGCCTCCCGCGATGTCACACCTTGCACCCGCGAGCAGTTTGAATCGGAGTGCGGGTGATGCGTATGTGGATGGTGTTCATGTGCTTCGTGTTGTGCGGATTCGCCATATGGAAAGGCGAAAGTGACACCGCATTCTGGCCGCTCATCATCTGCGCCACGGTCTACGCTGTCGGCTCTGGCATCATGCGCGAGATCCAGCGGCGATGACCCTCTGGTCGCACATCCGACGCGGTTTCGGCTACACGCTAGGCTCGCGTCTATGCCACTTGATGCTTCGGGCGTTTGGGGTTAGATGAGAGAGATGGGAACCGAGGACGATCAGGGTTTAAAAAACAGCGCAAAACCTGGCAGGGTTGGTGATGGCACACCTGGACCTGGTCGTCCAAAGGGTATGCCCAACAAGACTACCGCGCTCCTTAAAGACGCCATCCTGCAAGCCGCGCATAAGGCTGGCGGTGACGGCGGAATGGTGCAGTATCTGACCGATCAAGCAGGGAAGAACCCAGGGCCTTTCATGGCGTTGCTTGGTAAAGTCTTGCCTATGCAGATTACTGGCGAGGACGGCGGCGCAATTCAGATCGCAATGATTGAGTTGGTAGCAGTAGAACCCCAGTGAGTACCGTCCAGATAGAAATGCCCGCCAAACTTGTGCCGGTGTTTACTGGTGAAGCAGACGTTAGAGGCTCTTGGGGTGGGCGTGGAAGCGGAAAGACCCGCACGTTCGCCAAGATGTCAGCAGTCCGAGCATTGATGTGGGCCAAGGCAGGCCGTGAAGGAATGATCCTTTGCGGTCGTGTCTTCATGAATTCGCTGGCGGATTCTTCACTAGAGGAGATCAAGGCCGCAATTCGTGAGACGGACTGGCTTGTTCCGCACTTCGACATTGGCGAGAAGTACATCCGCACCAAGGACGGTCGGATTAACTACAGCTTCACCGGCCTTGATCGCAACATCGACAGCGTGAAGTCCAAGGCGCGCATCCTTCTCTGCTGGGTGGACGAAGCCGAGACCGTATCGGATGAGGCTTGGACCAAACTTATACCTACGCTGCGTGAGGAAGACTCGGAGTTGTGGGTAACTTGGAACCCTGAGCGCGAGGAAAGCGCGACCAACAAGCGGTTCCGCAACACAGATGATCCGCGCGTCAAGATTGCCGAGCTGAACTACAAAGACAATAAGTGGTTCCCCGACATCCTAGACCGCGTGCGCCTACGCGACAAAGAAGAGCGCCCGCACCTTTATGACCATATATGGGAAGGTGACTTTATCCGCGTGGTCGAGGGCGCTTACTTCGCACCGCATCTGACCAAGGCGCGCGAGGAAGGTCGTATCGGCATGGTCGCGGAGGATCCGAACCTCATCGTGCGCTTGTTCGCGGACATCGGCGGTACGGGCGCCAAGGCGGATAACTTCGTGTTCTGGGCGGCGCAGTTCGTGGGCACTGAGATTCGCTGGGTCAATCACTACGAGAGCCAAGGCCAGCCGGTTAGCGCGCATCTCGCTTGGATGCGCTCGCAGGGCTACACGACGGACCGCTGCAAGATTTGGTTGCCACATGACGGCGACACGCAGGAGAAGGTTTTCGACACGTCCTATCGCCGTGCGTTGGAGGATGCGGACTACGGCGTTGAGGTTGTGCCCAATCAAGGGAAGGGCGCGGCGATGCAGCGTGTCGAGCGCGGACGCCAGTTGTTTAGCCGCATGCGGTTCGATGAGGCCAAGTGCGCGGCGGGACTGAAGGCGCTTGGCTGGTATCACGAGAAGCGTGACGATGCGCGCGGCATCGGTCTAGGACCTAACCACGACTGGTCTAGCCATTCAGCAGACGCATGGGGCACCGGTTGCGTCGCCTACGAAGAACCCCGCAAGACCGCGCCCATGGATCTATCCCGCTTAACCCGTGGCGTAGTGTAGTCGCGATGTTTATGCTAAACGGTCAGTAACGCCCCCGGAGCCTAACGCCCATGATCGACCCCGCCACCATCCCAGACGGCTTGCTGTCATACCTCCAGAGCGAGGAAATGCGTTCTCTGGACGCCTCCTTGAACGAAGACCGCAAGATTGCGCTCGACTTCTACCACGGGCGTCCGTTCGGTGATGAGATGGACGGGCGTTCGCAGCTTGTAACGCGCGACGTTGCCGAGGTGGTGGACGCCATGACAGTTGCGATCATGCGCACGGTGGTTTCGGACAAGGTTGTAGAGTTCGAAGCGCGGGAGAGTGAGGAGCCGGAGCGTCCGCAGCTTCAGGAGGGCGAGGATCCGGCGCAGGCTGAGCAAGCGTACCGCCAGATGGTCCAGCAGGCCGGTAGGGAGGCACAGGACCGCGCACAGGACGCAACTGCACTGGTGGCGTGGCAGTTCATGCGGGCGCAGTCTGGCTACCGCATCGCCCATGACTGCCTGAAGGCTGGGCTGCTTGAGAAGACCGGCGTGTTCAAGACGTGGGCTGAGCCTACGTATGAGATGGTCGAGGGTGAGGCGCTGGGATCGGAGATTGACGCAGACGAAACCATTGTCGCCGCAGAGCCTATCCCCGATGCCTATGTGCTTAGCGCTGAAGACGGCACCATTGATCAGGCTTACATCGTCAAACGCCGCGTCCAGGGCAAGACCAAGTACCGCGACGAAGCCGTGCCCAACGAGGAATTCCGCTTCTCACCCGAGGCGCGTGAACTGGACGACGCCGCGTATATCCAGCATCGCACCCGCTGCACGCTGTCGGCGCTGATCAAGGACCACGGCATTACCGAGGCTGAAGCTGAGGTGCTGTGGGACGATAGCAACGACACGCAAAGCCTGTCGGACGCACGTGACGAGGGCCGGGAGCGCAAGGACAGCGAGACATCCTATGGCAAGGGTATCAACCGGCAGGTGTGGCGCAAGGAGGAATACACGCGCTGGGATATGTCTGGGGATGGTACGGACACGCTGATCTGTGTTCACCGCGTCGGTAATACCGTGCTGTCTATTCAGGAAGTCGAGGAACAGCCGTTCGTCATCTGGTGCCCGTTCCCGATGCATCACCGCATCGTCGGACAGTCGCTGGCGGACAAGACCATGGACATCCAGCGGGTGCGCTCCGTGCTGCTGCGTCAGGCGATGGACGCGCTGTACTTCGCCAACGCGCCACGCCCGTACATCGACATGGCGCAGTGTGACGAGAACACCATCGACGACGTTCTGTCGATCGTTCCGGGTTCGCCTATCCGGGGTCGTGGCCCTAACTCCGTCCAGTTCATGACGCAGCCGTTTGCGGCGCCGCACGCGTTCACGGCTCTGGAGTTCATGACGGGTGAGCGTGAGGCGCGCACGGGCGTTACGCGGCACAACCAGGGGCTTGCGGCTGATACGCTGAATTCTACCGCCACCGGCTACAAGATCCAGGTCGAGCAGGGCGCGCAGTGGGAGGAATACGTCGCGCGAAACTATGCCGAGGCGCTGGCAGAACTGTTCGAAAAGAAGCTGCGTCTGATGAAGCGTTACGGCGCCGTCGAGCCTGTACGTACAGGTGGCGAGTTCAAGCGGATCGATGCGTCGTCGTTCGAAGACGAAATGGATATGACCATTCGCGTCGGGCTGGGTACGGGTCGCAAGGATGCTCGTTTGCAGGCGCGTATGTTCGTGCTGGAGCAGCAGAAGGAGGCGTTGGCAGTTGGTAGCGCGCTGGTGGACGAAGACAAGATCTACAACAGCATGGCGGGGATCATCACCGATAGCGCGCTTGGTGATCCGAATATGTATGTCAATGACCCGGCGCAGTCTGCCGCGCCAGAGGAAGGTGAGAAGAAGGATCCCGCCACGATCGAGGCTGAAGGCAAGGTTGCTGTCGAGCAGCAGCGTCAGCAGTTTGAGCAGCAGAAGGCGCAGGCACAGATGCAGTTGGACGCGGACAAGAGCGCGGCGATGGTAGAGGCACAGCGTGAGAAGTCAGGTCTGGAGGCTGAATTGGCTCGCAACAAGGCTGAGTTCGAAGCCGACCTAGCCGAGCGTAAGTTCCAGTTTGAAATGGATATGGCTGAGCGGAAGATGCTGGCGGATATTGCGATGCGTCAAGCTATTCAGGAAGCCACGGTGCCGCAAAACCGCCCCGGTGGTGCGCTCGACGCCTAGAGCGTCTTGACAACCCCACCCAATAAGCGGACTATCCATCCACGGCCTCTAACCTGAGAGGAGGTGATCGCGGTTTCGGGCGTAAGTTTACTTTAGAGGGAGATTTGAGATGAAAGAGGGAGAGCGGCTACTTCGGGAGGCCGGGGATATCAAGGATAATCCCAATGCTCGACGGAACAGCTTAAAGCTTGATGAGCTATTGGGGCGTTTCAAGCGGCCTCTAAAGGGAACCCGCTGACATGACCGAAGAAATGGAACTTCGCCAGTGGGCCTTGCAAAGCGCTATCGAGATGGGCGCTGAACTCAAGGACGTGTACACTGTGGCTAACGAGATGGTGGATTACGTCATGGGGCTTTCTACGGGGAAGCCTGACGCATGACCATCGCCATCCCAGACCCGCAAGCCACAGCCAACGCCATGAAGGTGCTGGCGCCTGCGTTTGACGCCGTGGAGGCCGGATATACCCGCCGCCTGACCGACATCGCCACGCAGGAGCCGTGGGCAACCGACAAAATCAAGGCGCTGGCTTTCGCTCTGAAGGTGTCCCAGGGCGTGCGGTCGCATATTGCGGCGGTTATTGCTGGTGGGGATATTGCTGAGGCTAACGAGGCTTGGACGCGGCAGATCGAAGCATTGTCGCCGGAACGCCGCCGCTGGCTAGGGCTGTGAACGCTGCCGAAGAATGCTACGCGCGGCTGCTGGCGGCACAGGCGGAAAGGGTTGAGGCCAAGCGCGTCAATCCCCACGCATTCGCCGAGAAGGAAGCCGACGATAGCAAGGAGCGCCAAAGGTTGGCGTTGAATGCTAAGATTCGGCGGAGGTTGCCTAAGGGGGCGTGATTTTAGGGAGAGATGAGATGGTAATTGGACGTATAGCACGGTCAGATTTAGCAGATCTTGAGCGCTCGGGATTGACGCCAAAGCAGGCTGTGGACGCAATTCTTGCCGAAGCGAAAGTGCGCCACCCTAAGGCGGTAAGCGTTCATATTGTGAAAGCGAACATGCACGAAGGCTTCGATATTGTTGCAATGTAAGCCGCTAACAATATCCGTTGCAGAATCCCAATCATTGGTGTAATTTCCCAACACTGCACTAACGCAGTTTGGAACCACCAATGACCCAGTTTGCAGATGATGCAGCAGTCGGCGGCGATTCTGTCGATGATACGACGGTCGCTACCGAGGCTGTCGTAGATACCCCGCAGGATACCGAGTCCACGCCGGACGAAGTAACCGAAAATGAAATGTACCCGGATGACAAGCCCGCTGATGCAAGCGAGGAAGACGACACCGGCGAACAGCAGACGAACGAGGACGACGAACCCGCCGAGGTCATCGAAGCCCCCGCCAGTCTTAATGCGGACGAGAAAACGCAGTTTGCGCAGCTTGATCCCAAAGCCCAGCGCCTCCTTGCTGACGTAGAAGCCCGTCGAAACAGTCAAGTTACCGCAGCCACCACCAAGGCAGCTAACGCCCAGCGCGAAGCCGAAAGCCGCGCAGCAATGGCCGATGCCCAGGCGAAGGCGGTGTATAGCCAGCAGTTGCGGGCAGTTGTGGAAAGCATCAAGCTTCCTCCGGCCCCGGATCCGCAGATGGCGTACTCTGACCCAGCCTCCTACGTGGCGCAAAAAGCCCAGTACGATGCCGTTCAGGCTGAACTCTCGGAGTTCATGCAGGAAGTGGAGAAAATCGGTGGCGAGGCATCCAGCACTGTCGATCAGGCATTTGTTGATGCGCGTGACCGGGCTTTGATGGCTATCCCCGAGATCCAGAATGAGGAAACCCGCACGGGATTCTTTGATAAGGCTTTCGAGGCGGCTGAGAAGATTGGGCTCGACAGGTCGCAGATCGATCACGCTACGGCGGACGAACTGAAGGCCCTTCGCACTATCTATGACGACCAGCAGGACGCCAAGTTGTGGCGCGAACACAAGGCCGCTAAGGACGCTGCAAGGCGCAACCCGAATGGTCAGTTCAAGCCAACGCGGCAACTTCCTCCGGTCACGATCAAACCGGGCACTATTACGGGGCGCCCCGCGCAATCGAACGACCCGATAAAAGTGCTTTACCCCAACGACTGATTAGGAGGCCAGAGTGGCAACCATCGGCAATTCGTATCTTGATCTAATCGACCTCGCCAAGCGTACCGACAGCACCCGTGCCCTTGCACCGGTTATTGAGGCGCTTAACACCATCAATCCGCTCATGCAGGACGCCTACACGGTCGAATGCAACCAGGGCACCAAGCACCTGACCACCACGCGTACCGGCCTGCCGCCTGTCACGTGGGGCAAGCTCTATCAGGGCATTCCGCAGAGCAAGTCCACCACGCAGCAGGTCGAAGACACGACCGGTTTCGTCGAGGGCCTGTCGTTCGTCGATAATCGCCTGCTGGAAATCTCGAAGAACCCCGGCGCCGTCCGCATGTCGGAAGCACAGCCGTTCCTTGAGTCGATCGCGCAGGAAGTTCAGACCAACTTCTTCTACAGCGACACGGCAACCACGCCGGAGCGTTTCAAGGGTCTGGGTGCGCGCTACAACACGCTGGCCAACTCGCAGGTCATCAATGGCGGCGGCACTGGCTCGGACAACATGTCGGTGTGGTTCGTCACCCACGGCGCGAACCAGACGCGTCTTATCTACCCAGAGGGTACGATGGGCGGCGTCTCGCGCAAGGACAAGGGCGAGCAGCGCGTTACCGATGACATTGGCAATGCGTACTACGGCAAGGAAGAAGAGTTCCGCCAGCATGTCGGCGTCTCGGTTGGTGACTGGCGCTTCAACGCCCGTATCGCGAACATCGACGTTTCGAACCTGCTCGCTGGAACGGTCGATCCCTACGCGCTGCTTTCGAAGGCCTATTGGGCTCTTCAGGGTCGTCGTAACGGCAAGATCCAGAACGGCGGCATGGTGTCGATGGGCAAGACAGTCATCTACGCAAACCGCACCTTCCTTCAGGCGCTCGACGCTGCAACGACCAACGCGGACAAGGTTCAGCTCCGTCCCGATGAGGTCGCAGGGCAGGAGGTTCTGGTTTACCGGAATATGCCGATCCGTGAGGTGGACGCTTTGGTGAACGCCGAACAGCTTGTGGTTTGAACAGGAGTATACTGACATGATTTTCTCGCGCGCACTCCTGTTCAGCGATGGGCAGGCAATCACCGGCACCACGGCATCCACGAACGTCATCGATCTTGGCGCGACTGGCACTGTCATCGGTTCCGCAACCCCGATGGTCCGAGAAATCGGCTTCGGTACGGACGCTGAAATGGCCGTCACGGTCACTCAGACGTTCAACAACCTGACCTCGATGTCGATCAGCCTTCAGGTTGACGACAACGCGGCATTCTCGTCGCCTACCACGGTGTTCACGTCGCCAGCCTACACGCTGGCACAGCTTGCAACGGGGGCGAAGTATCTGCTCCCTGACCGGCTGATGGCGGGGACGAACGAGCGTTATGTTCGTTTGAACTATACCGTCGCAGGCACAGCGCCCACGACCGGGCGTATCACCGCAGGCGTCGTTGCCGCCCGCCAGTCGGCATAAGGAGCCCTAAGACATGACGCAGTTCTATAAGGCTCCCCACGCTGTCCAGGCTGGTGGCATCATCTATGCGGCGGGCGAGCCGTTTATCTGGGAACCCCAGAAGGTCAAGATCGACGGCAAGGAAGTCGAGACCACTCCTGGCGAAAGCTGGGAGAAGGTTCCGGCCAAGGAGGCAATGGTCATCGCAACGTCGCTGGAGCAGGTTCCAGACGATGCAGACCTTGACGCCCTGCCTGTGACGGCTCTCAAGGCCGTTGCGTACATGCGGCGCGTTGCGGGTATCGCCAACCTCGGCGATGGTGACGCACTGAAGGCAGCAATCCGGGCAAGCTACGAACCGAAGCTGTAACCAATACTAGGTGGGGCCGGTCCTTCGGGGCTGGCCCTTTCTTTGTGAGGACGTAGCGTATGGACATGTTTGGTAAGTACAGCGAGACGCTGCCAATTCTGGATAGTGGCATGGTGTCCCGCCTACAGATCGACAAGCGCGGACGGATTATCGTCAGCAGCGGTGATGACAGCGTGATTTACACCACTGTTGTCGAACTCGACACCAACGGCGGTATTGTCCCCGTTCACAAGGGTCTTGCCAACACTTATGACCCCAGCGGAAATCTCCAGACGCAGACTGTCAAGAACGGCAGCACGTGGATCCGCACGCTTACCTATACCAATGGTGAGGTGGCGTCCGATAGCGGTTGGGTGAAGCAGTAATGGCCGATTCCCTTATCCAGCCTTTTCGCCGCAACCTCAACGTCCGCCCTATCATCGGCAGCGTTGGTTTGGTTGCCGTTCCTGTTGCGGTTGCTCCAATGACGGGGCAGGGCATCACAAGCTTTATCGTACAGAACCCCAACCCGTTCCATATCTGGTTCGCTGGTTGGCGCGGGGCTGCGGGCGACATGCCCAATGTCAAAGAGAACGGGCATTATCTCCACCCAGGCGAGAAATACATAGGACGCACGCAGATGCCGCAGTGGGTTGCTGCCGTGGCTGATGACGAGCCGGGGTTCCCGATCCTGACAAGCGGCGGTGCATGGGCCTATGAGGGCAAGCGGACGCGGTTCATACTCATTTATGGTTCGGGTTCGTAATGGGTACGAAGGTTCCGGGGTATCCGCTCAAAGGCAGCATGGGCGATGCGGGCGCACAGGGTCCGATTGGACCGGTCGGGCCGAAGGGCGAGACTGGCAGCGTCGGACCGAAGGGTGAAGCCGGATCACAGGGCGCCAAAGGCGAAACAGGTTCACAGGGCATCCAGGGAGTAAGGGGCGAAACCGGCGCAACCGGCCCAGCCTCTACCGTCCCCGGCCCTGTCGGCCCACAAGGCCCCGCAGGCGCCCCAGCCCCCACCACGGGCCGTCTAGTCCTACTAGGCACCATCAACGTCACCGAAACGTTGCTGGTGTCACTCGCGTTGGGCATGAAGCGCAAGACCTTCGCGCTAGCTGGTGTCACAGCCACCGACACCCTCCTGGCCATCCCCACCGCCGCGCCAACTACAGGCTGCGAAGTGGTCAATGCCTATCCCGCAAGTGCCGGAAACGTAAGTATCGGCTACTACACTCCATTGTTGGGCATAGGCGCGACTTATGCTATACCCGTTTCGATCTTTAAGGTGACCTGAATATGCGCGTTAAGCCTTCCAGCCCGCCGAATGGCAGCGAACTGTTGGTTCTGAACAAGGACGGCAAAACGCTGTATGTAAACAGAACGCAGGTTGCGGCTATTCTGGCCTCCACCGGTGTGCGGTCGCGTCCTTTTCGTAGTCTTCTGACCGAACGTACTGGCACTGAGACCTATCGCGCTGTTCAGGGCGGTGTGTTGGTCGAATTCACGCTTGCAGAGCTGACGGCGTATCTTGCAGGCACTGCAACGCCGGATCCTATCCCCTTCGGGCGCCAGTTGGATGTTTACAGCGGCACGGAGCGCTTTGTTGGGCGCCAGGGCACGGGGGTGTTCGCGTCTGACATCATGCAGACGTTGTATGTTCGGGGGCTGGGCGGGTCGTTGGAGGGGCTTGGGGGTAATTTCCCGGGTGGTGGGGGCGGCACGCCTACTCCGACGCCTACGCCAACGCCATCTTCTACGCTTATCGTCATGGCGATCGGCCAGTCGAACGAAGCGGGGACCGGGCGTAACGCGAACATTGACCCAACGCTTGATGCTAACAACCCGGCTATCTTGCAGTGGGAGATTGGCGTTGCGCCGCCAACGGCCATTGCCAACCAGTTCCCGGCGGGCCTACCTTGGCCTGCACCTTCTGGTGGTTCGTCGATCCGTGGCCCCGCGCCAGCGGTGTCGTACGCGAAGGCACGACTAGCCAGCTTTACCAACGTTGTCATCATTCCCGCCGCTGTCGGCGAAACCGCGCTCTATAACGACGTGTGGGCTGCGCCATCGGGCACGCGTTATGTCGCCGCGCGTGATGCATTGGCTGCGTGTCTAGCGGCTTATCCAGGCGCGGTCGTAGACATCCTGTGGACGCAGGGCGAAGAAGACGTAATCACCAAACTGACATCGGAGGCCAATTACTCAGCGGCGTTGGCGACGATGGTTGCCGGGTTCCGTGCAGTGACGGGCGCGGCATCCGCTCCGTTCCTCATGCATGGCATGACGCCAGAGTTTATTGCGGGGAATGGCTCGGTAGCGCTGGGTATCCAGGCGGCGCATCGTAAGGCGCCTCTCACGATCGCCAATAGCTTCTACGTTCCGGGTACGGCTGGTACGAACTTCTCAGGCGACAACACGCATTACAGCGCCGCAGCATGTCGCAATAGCGGCACACGCCGTGCGGGCGTTCGCGCTGCTGCGATCGCGCTTTCTGCCGCGGCGCCCGCTACGCCAGCCAATCCGTCGCTGGTCAATGATACCATCTCGTGGAAGGTTCCGACTGGCAACGCAGTTGCGTATGTCGTCCAGACGAGCGCAGTCGGCGCAAATAGCTGGGGCAACGATCTTCTCGTCTTCCCGGCAGAGTACACGGCAGAGGGTGGCACGGTATCTGCCGTTGCGCCCGGTAGCGGTGCGCGTGACATTCGCGTTATCGCGCGCTCGCGGGGCGGGGACAGCGCGCCCACGGCTACCTTGTCTTACACGCCGGGTTCGTACGCTACTGAGTCCACCGCGATCTTTACGGCGATGCAGGCGGCAGGATCCGAACCTGACACGACGCGCAAGGGTGTCATTGATACCTATGTTAAGGCGCTCTTGATGGGTTCGACGTCTGGTACAAATATCCTCGCCAAGCTGGATGTGCTCCACACTTATGCAGCGCATAGCTCGGCAGCGGCGCTCATTAACTGGGCAAATCCGGCAGCTTATGCCGCTACCCTGAGTGCAACGCCGCCCACGTTCACGGTCGACCGCGGCTTCACCACCGATGGCGCGGCATCGGAGATCAACTCGAACTTCAATCCGGCGACTGCGCCTTCTCCGAAGTTTACGCAAAACTCCGCGCTATTTGCGATTGGCTCGCGGACTAGCGCGGCAAGTGCCAACTCCGATGGTGGGTGGTTCAATGGAACCAGTGGTGTCACTCTTGCTTGCCGAGCAACGGGCGATAATCTCAACGTTCGTTTGAACCAGACAAGCGTTTCGAGTTTTGTCGGCGGGGCCACGCTCGGCAACGGGTTCTTCGCGGGTGATCGAGACGATGGCACCGCAACCGGTGTGGTCGCGTATCGCAATGGCGTCGCCCGTGCTCGTGTGACGGGCACTGCTACTGTAGCGCCTGTGAGCGAGACTCTCCGCGTCGGTCGTTCCTCTGCGACTGGGTACGCTGCTCGTCAGTACACCGACAACATGATCGGCGGGCATCTCACGACCGCAGAGCACACCGATCTAGCGGCTGCGCGGGCCGCTTATATGACAGCAGTTGGTGCGTAAATCCCATTACCGCTTAAAGGCGAACTGACATGGCGTCGAAGATAGAACCGCGCACGAACCTGCACATCGCCGACAAGAGTTTCCCGACCGGGTATCGCCTGTACGACGACCTCAAGGGAATCAGCAGCGGCCTGACCATTGAGCGGGTCAAGTCTGTCATGGAGCGGGGCGGGATCCGGCTCAAGGGCGCTTCCAAGGGCGTGCGGATCGTGGGTTGCTTTTTCACGCTTAAGGCGCCGCAGACGGGCAGTAATCTGCCCGGTGGTGTAGAGATTCAGGGCGGTGTGTCGGACGTGCTGGTGGAAGGTTGCGAGGCGTCGCACTTCTGCATGGTGCCCGTCCCCAAGAAATACGACAACGGCGACGGCTTCGCGAGCGAGCGGGGTTGCATCGGCTTGGTGTTCCGCGACTGCTACAGCCACGACAACAGCGACGGTGGGTTCGACAACAAGGGCGAATATCGCCTGGAAAACTGCCGATCTGAGCGCAACAAGCGCAACTACCGCGCATGGGATGGCGGGGTGTACGTCGATTGCGCCAGCCGCGATCCTCGCGAGGCACACTGGTGGTTCGGCACTGGCATGCTCGACGCGACGCTGGTCAACCCGACCTTTGAAGGCACGGGCCACCACCTGATGATCGATTACGGCAAGCCGGGGCAGGTGATCGCCATCACCGGGGGGAGCGTGGACGGTCGCCCTATTACGCGTGTTGAGGATTTGCGCGTCAAGAAGAATGGCAAGGGCAAGAACGTGTTAGTGACGTGGGCGCCTATCGCGGAAACGCGTGGCTTCGATGCTGGTGAGGTGCTTCCTGACGGCAACAACGACGGACTAGTCAAGATCGGTGCAGCATGGGCAAAGAAGTTGAGCCTCCCGGTCGGGTCTGTGCTAAAGAACATTGGTGGCACCCGATACGAGGTCGTTAGCTAATGTCCATCGCAATCCCAACCTACGCCCCCGGCGCCATCTCCAACTACTCGGAACTCATCGACGAGATTCGCGACATGATGGACGACGCCGATTATAGTCAGGAGGCGATTGACCGGGCATTGCGAAAGGCTGAGGCGGAATTTAACCGAACGCTGCGGACGCCTGACATGGAAACGCGGGTAGTGTTCGACATCACGTCCGAACTGACCGCGCTGCCTGACGACTTCCACGAAATGCGGTTTATCTTCGTGGAGTCGCAGCCTGACCGGGGGTTGGCGTCTATGTCACCGGGTGGGATGCTCCAGACCTATGGCGGCATCTCGGGTTGTCCACAGGCGTATGCCATCGAGGGGCGCAATCTGCGCGTCGGGCCTGTGGGTGATGTGACTGTTGAAATGGTCTATTACCAACGGATCCCCGGACTGTCGGATGCTACCGTGTCCAACTGGCTGCTTCGGAAGCACCCGGACCTGTACGTCGCGGGCGCGCTGTATCATCTGGCACGTCGCGAGCGTGATGCTGACGGGATGGCGCAGGCGGCGCAGGAGGTGGCGACGTTGACCGAAAGCATCAAGCAGAACGCCAATTCGTCGCGGTGGGGCGGTGCCCCGTTGATTCCTACGGGGTATCGCCAAGTTGGTCATGTGAGGTTTTGATGCTGGGACAGCACTTTATACAGTGCGCTTTGGCTTTGCGGGCCAACAGGGCGGGCCATGCCCCAGCTAGCTGCGGAGTATCGATTCAATTACCGATCAACGCTGATCTGGTGGGTATCAGCAGAGGCCTCACCAAACCGCAGCCCCACTCTTATGCTATGGCTACATAACCATGTCAACCAAGCGCCTCCCCTTCCCCGCTTACCTCCCGGACCAGTTGCCGCGCGGTGTCCTCACCAGCGCTATCAACGTCCTGCCAGCGGCTGATGGGTATCGCCCGGTCAAGTCGCTCGCCTCCATCTCAGACCCGCTCCCCGCCACATTCAAGGGCGGGTTTGCAGCCATCTCCACGGACGGTACGGCTTACCTGCTCGCAGGCACCAGCAACGGTCTAGCGCGTTACTCTGGCGGGGAATGGGACGACCTTATCGTCGGCATGTCCGTCACCGATCGCTGGCGGTTCACGCAGTTCGGTAACTTCGTGGTGGCGGTCAACGGTGTAGAGACCAAGCAAGTCGATCTGAACGCGGGCACGGCGTCCAACCTGACCGAGTGCCCCAGCGCGACGGGCGTGGCGGTGGTTGGGGATTACGTCGTTGTCACGCAGGCAGGGGGTGACAAACTCCTAGTGAAGTGGTCGGGGTTCAACGACCACACGGAATGGACCCCAGGCACCAACCAGTCGGGTTTCCAGCCGATGCTTACGGGCGGCGAGATCAAGGGCATTGCGGGCGGCGAATACGGTGTTATCCTCCAGCGGTTCCGCTTGGTCCGTATGGAGAGAACCGGAGATGCCACAGCCCCTTTTTCGTTCAGTGAAATCACGCCTAACTTCGGTTGCGCCTCTAGTGGCAGCATCGCACAGGCAGGCCGCTCCGTGTTCTTCCTTTCTGACCGGGGTTTCATGGCGCTGGAGGATGGGCAGGCGCTCAAACCACTAGGCAATGAGAAGTTCGACCAGTCGTTCCGCGATTCGGTGACGCCTGAGGATTACGAGAAGATTTGGGCAGCTATCGATCCGAAGCGCTCGCTGGTCATGTGGGGCGTGCCGGGTGTGCCCGGTAGGATCTGGGTCTATAATTGGGTCATTGACCGCGCTAGTACGATAGAGATCCCGTTCTCTGGCCTGTTCGCTGGCTACGAAAGCTCCGTAACGCTGGAGCAGGTTGGCACGCTATATCATGATCTGGATGCCATGCCGTATTCGCTGGACGACCCCCGGTTTCAGGGTGGCGATCCGCGCTTGTACGTGGTGGACCGTCAGAACCGTATTGGCGCGCTGTCGGGACCTAACCTAGCGGCGACCCTGACGATGGGCTGGCAGGCGCTGGCGGATCCCATGGTGGCGCGAGTGCGGTCCGTCACGCCGATGTCCGATGCTACCGCAGGTGTAACGATCCGTATCGACGCACGGCAGCGGATGGGTGATGCGCTGGGGATCGTTACGGAGTCGGGGATGCAGCCTTCGGGTAGGGTGCCGATCCGTGCGCGGGGGAAGTATATGGCTATCTCGATGATCGTCGATGCCGGGGTGCGGTGGAGCTATGTCCAGGGGATTGATTGCGACTATGATACGGGTGGGCAGAGATGATTCCCAAAATACAACAAAGCCCCGCGATTAAGCGAGGCTCTGAAGGGCGTTTTAACATGCGCCTAAGGTTGGCTCCCTGTAGTCTGGATATTCCCGTTTTCATCGAGTGTCAACCATGAGCAAGCCCGTACCCGTGGACGGCAAGCGCCTGGACTGGCCGCGTCTGGTGGCGAATGCGATCAACGATCTGATGAACCGTAAGCCACAGGCAGAGGAAGTCCGGTATCGCGCTGGCGTGCTCCAATACTACGACGGCGCAGATTGGGTAGACGTGCCGTGATTCTGTCCGACGAAGACCGCAACCGCCTACAGCCCGCAGCCGATGCGGCGGGGTATTCGTTGGCGGATCTGGAGCAGAAATTAGCAACCGGACACGCGATGTTGTGGCACGTTGGCGAAATGACTGTGACCAGCGAAGTAGACGAGGACGGTGTTTGCGACATTAGACTAGGTGGCGGCAAGATGACGCGGGACACCATACGCGGCCTTGAATTCGCTGTGCTTACATCGCCCTTTCATTCCGACGTGAAAAAGCTTAGGGTGTGGGGGCGAAAAGGATGGCTTCGGCTGTTACCCCACTGGACGTTTTGCGGTATGGAAGACGGGCTTGCGATTTTGGAGCGTGACGCATGAAAAGTAAGTCCAAGACCTCGACCAAGCCGGTCTATTCGGCACAGGTCGAAGGCGCCGCAAGCAATATCAGCAACGCATACAACGCCGCGCAGCCGGGGATTACGTCCACGGCCAATTCGCTGGCGAGTGCGGTTCCGGGGTTGATGGAGCAGTATAATTCGGGGCAACCCGGAGTTAAGTCGGCCATGCAGTACAACCAAGACGTGACCTCGGGCAAGTATCTTGATGCAGGCAACCCCTACCTCCAAGGTCAGATCGACCAGACGAACGCGGGGGTCCGCAATGGCCTTGCCGCATCGCTGGGTACGCGTGGCCTGACGGGTGGTTCGGCATTCGGTGACATCATCACCAGCAACCTCGCGAAGAACGAAAACAACCTTCGCTACACGGATTACACCAACGAGCGCAACCGGATGGATTCGGCAGCATCAGCGGCGGGCGGTATCTCGTCTGCGCAGTATCAGCCGCTGTCGGTAATCCAGAGCATCCTTCAGTCTCAGCAGGCACCTGTACAGGCAGCGGCGGGGGCTGGCGCGGGAATTGGGGGGCTTCTCGGTTCGTACACCAACACCACCCAGAAGTCTTCGCCGTCGATCGCATCGCTTATCGCGCAGATGGCCGGTAACGCCGCAAGCGCATACGCAGGGGGTGCATGATGTTTGGCACGACGCGTAAGGGGTTGTTCGGGGCGCCGATGATGGGCGCCGACCCACTGGCGGCACCCGGCGCTGGTTTGGTTCAGCAGGACGCTGTGACACCGACGTACAAGAAGCCCTCCACGGCCAATCTCATCATCGGCACGCTGGGTGACACGCTGTCTCAGTGGGGTGGTGGCAAAGGCACGTTCTTGCCGGGGTTGCAGATGCGTCAGCAGCAGGCGGCAGAGGCGGCACAGTATCAGCAGCAGCGCGCGGATCAGTACACCGATTGGGAGCGCAAGCAGCAGTACGAGGCGGCGCATCCCTCAGCGGGTGGTGGCACCGCCTTGCAGCAGAATTACGAATACCTGAAAACGATCGACCCCAACGCGGCGGAATCGTACCTACGCACACAGACGACCGCGCCTCCGATTGTGCAGACGAACCCGGACGGCACCAAGACGATTTACCCATCGGGCGCTATCCCGCAGGCTGGTTCGGCAGCGCCACGCCAGATCCTGCAACAGCTTCCTCCAGGCGCCGTGCCAATGGGAGGTGCGCCCTCGCAAGGGGCGCGTACCTTTCCAGTCCGGTGATATCCTGCCGCACTTGATCCAGCAGGAAAGCGGCGGGCGTGTCGGTATCTCCGGGCCTCAGACTCAGTACGGACAGGCGCAGGGCATGACGCAGATGTTGCCAGCCACGGCGCAGGGTGTCGCGAAGAAGCTGGGTGTTCCCTGGAGGCCGGATCTTATGTCAGGCACGTCGCAGGCGGCGGCAGCTTATCAGAAGGCGCTTGGTCAGGGGTATCTTGAGGAATCCCTAAACGCTACCGGCAACGTGCGTGATGGACTAAGGCGATACCACGGAGGCCCTAATCGTCGTCTCTGGGGTCCGAAAACGAATTCTTACGCCGACAACATTCTTCGGCGCATGGGGGTATAATGGCACAGCGGTATCAGACTCCGGACGGCAAAATCTACGAGCAGCAGCCTGGTGGCGGCTATCTTGAGGTAACGCCGCAGGAGCAGCAGCCTTACACCATCGGCACAGCGGATCCATCTAAGGCTTACGACGCTCCGCGCGCGCAAGCCGAACTTGGCGGCGCACAGCTAGGTAATGCCCGTACTGCACAGCAGATGGCGTTGGAAGCCGCCAAGGTGCCATTCGCACCCCGGCAGGCTGCGGCTGATACGACGAAGGCAGAGGCAGAGGCACAGGCTTCGCAGTTGGCTTTGGATAAGGCCCGCCGTGAAGCTGCTATGCCAGTCTCCGGTCAGGTCGGACGCGAGAACCTTCAGCGCGCGATCAACGACATCAAGGCACGCTTCGCAGCGGGTCCGGGGCGTACGTCGGGCATTGGCGGGCTGGCGGATTATCTGCCCACCACCGAGAATCAGCAGTTTGATGCTGCTGGCAACGCCGTCCGTGGCTTCGTCGGTCCTGCGTTGGGTCTGACGGGTGGCCAGCTCAATACGGAGAAAGAAGCCCAGCGCGCAGTCGGGCCGTACATTCCTCAGGCTGGCGACCGCGACGCGGTTATTCAGGACAAGATCCGCCGCCTTCAGGGTCTGGCGGATGCTATGGGCGCGAACAAGCGTGCGTCGCAGTCCAGCCAGCAGCCCCAAGTTGCCATGATGGCCCCCGGCGCAGGCACCACGCCACCACAGGCCCCGCAAGGCCCTGCTGGCTACGATGTTGGATCGGTCGCGGGCGCTCCCGGTGGCGGCAATGGCGGCAGTGGCAACTTCGCGAGCGCGGCAGGCGTGGCGATGGCCAAGCGACTGTCCGATGCTTACACCAAGGGCGCGGACGTGCAGCAGCTTAACCGCCTGCTGTCGGACAACGGGTTTCAGACGTTCTCGGATCCCGGCACTATCGCGGCTATCCAGAAGCGCGGACGGCTGAACTTCGCGCCTCCTGTTGCCGACGACACGCGCGGCACGGTTGGACGTGCGCTTGGCGGTCTGGCGGACTCCGCTGGTGGTGCATACGCTATCAGCGCAGCGGACGCCCTGACGGCTGGGACCTTGGATAACATTGCAGGCGGTCAGTCCAACCTGGCGATGGAATACTCCCGCCAGCAGTATCCGGGGGCATCGCTCGCTGGAACCGTCACGGGCGGTGCGCTCGGTGCGGGGGCTGCTGAACTCGGGCTTGCGCGCGCTGGTCTGGGTGCGGGTGCCGCCGCGCTTGGTGGTGACGCGCTCTACGGCGCTGCTTACGGCGCTGGCTCGACTGAGGACGGTTCGCGATTGCTTGGTGCGGCTGGTGGTGGACTCGGTGGTCTGGCTGGCGGCGCTGCGGGGCGTGGGTTAGCGCGGGGTGTTGGCGGTGCGTTCCGTGGCGTACAGAATGCCGATGCTCAGGGGCTGCGTGCGGCTGGCGTGCCTCTCACTGTCGGGCAAACGCTAGGCGGTGCGGCTAAAGGCATTGAGGATCGCCTGTCTGGCGTCCCAGTGCTTGGCGGCATCGTAAACGCACGTCGCCTAGAAGGTATGCAGGGTTTTAACCGCGCAGCGTTTGACGAGGCTCTAGCGCCCATCGGTGCGAACACTGGTGGCATCACCGGCCCCCGTGGTATTGATGCGGCACAGAACGCAACGCGGCAGGGTTACGACAACGCCTTGAACGGCGTATCCGTCACGCGTGATCCTCAGTTCACTGGGGACTACAACGGTGCAATCGCGCAGGGCTCGCAAGTGCCGCGCGTTGGTCCTGAATTCGAAGCGTGGGCGCGGTCCGATCTAGACCCCCTGACGGCGCAGCCACAGTATGACGGCGCGACGATTCAGGACTTTATCCAGCAGACTCGCGGTGCCGACTTCGGTAATGATGCGATGGGCAATCTTGTCGGTCGCTCCGTGACGGGTGCTGAAGATGCTATGCGCGGTCTGGTGAACCGTCAGGCTCCCGGCGTCATGCCAGCGCTGCGTAACGCAGATCAAGCCTACCGCCAGACGCAAGTTCTAAAGGATGCCGTCAACCGCGCTCGCAATGGCACGCGCGTAGGCGAAACCGGCACGTTTGCGCCGTCACAGTTGAACGATGCAGCAGCGGCGAACGGCAAGCGCTTCGGCGGAAGCCAGGGCACGACGCGCCAGCCGTTCTTCAATCTCACGGAAGCGGGTCAATCGGTTCTGCCTAACTCTGTTCCAGACTCAGGGACGGCGGGGCGTTTGCTGACGCAGCAAGCGCTAGGAGCGGCAGGATTGGGCGTTCTGGGCGGAGGTGCTGGCTACGCTGGTGGGGGCGAGGATGGCGCTCAGGCTCTGGGGATTAGTGGTCTTGCCACAGGTGGCTTGCTGGCTGCTGGCGGCTCGCGAGTTGCCCAGCGTGCGTTAGTTGCTTCGTTGCTCGATCGTTATCCCGCAATGATCGCGGCTGGTAACGGTATAGCGAACCGGGCGCGCATTGGCGGATTGTTCGGGGCGCCTATGCTGGCTGGTGCCGGTTCGTCGTTGACGACGCAATGACGCCTGATGAAACAGCTCGAAGATTATGCCTTTCAGCATGATACCTAATATGATGCCCCAACTCATGCTGCATGGTATAGCAGAATACAGGAGTAAGTAACATGCCAGTAGCTACGGAATTCTCGACTACTCCAAGTGAGAACGTGACCATCGGCGGGACTAATGTTGCCGAGGGCTGTTCGCCTGCGGGCATCAACGAAGCAATCCGCTACGTTTCCGCTGTCATGCGGGATACTTACAACCGCATCCCGGCTACAGGCGCGTTCGTTCCGACTGCTGGCGGATCCTTCACCGGAGACATCCTGCGTGCCACCCGTGGCGCTTATCTGCACCATGCAGGGGCATCGCAGACGGATGGCCGGGTGATCTTCCTCCCTGAAGGCTCTGCACGTCCTACAGGCTCTGAGGGCCTGCTTGTGTTCTACTACACCTGATGGACGCGTTTATCTCTGGAGCGTGGCGGTTTGTTAGGCGCGGCGAGGTCGTCATTGGCGGCGCAGCGCGGGGTATCACGCGCGCGGAAGTGTATCGTTCTGGTACATGGCGTCCTGCCGTTGCGTTCACCACCGCCATGTCCCTAACCGCCACCAACGTATTCGGACGCGGCAATAACGCAGGCCGTCCGGTGTCGGTGGTATCCGCTGCGAGTCAGGCAACGCCAACCGGGGGGTTGGGGCCGTATTCGTATAGCTGGGTCATTACGAGCGGAGGCGCCTCGATTACCTCCCCCACGATGGCATCCACGACATTCCGGCAAACAGTAGCCGGTGACTCCGTTGCTACATCTACGGCACGCGTGACATGCACCGATGTACTCGGTACAACGGCGACAGCAGATATTACTATCACCCTGACTAACGGGACCATGTGATGCACCATTTCTTTGAAGCCATCACGAACACGGCGGGCGACAGCTTGATCGGGTATTTTGCGCGGGTAATCGACAGGACCACGCAAAACACGGTCACGTTGTCATCGGACGATAACGGCACGCCGATCGTTACCGTGTCTGGCGTCGAGAACATGGCGAAGTCCGATGCTTACGGGAACCTTAGTCTGTACGTGGTTCCGGGTACGTATCACCTCGACATCTACGCACCTAATACCACGTCGTTCCTGTATCGGGTTTCCGACGTTGCGATGAATTCGACGAAGGGGGATCCGGGGCCGCAGGGTGAGCAGGGCAATCCCGGCAACGGCCTCTCCGACACATTCACGCAGCCCGGTACTGGTGCGGTCACTCGGACCGGCACAGACAAGCTGCGCGATACTGTCTCACTTCGGGACTATGGCGCGGATCCTACGGGTGTTGCCAGTTCTGTAACGGCTTTCAACCGCGCGCTCGCAGCGGGAAAGCGCGTCATTGGCAGGCCGGGTGACATCTACCTGCTGGATGCGTCGGTAACCGTGCCAGATGGCCGCGACATCATCGGCAATAAGGCTACGCTCAAGACGCCATATCAGGGCATCGATGGTTGCCTTAACCTAGTGAACAACAACTGCCTCGTCAGCGACTGGATTATCGATGGCGCTGGTGGCCTGTACTCGGTCCTGAACACGGGCAAGTTCAACGAGTTTTCAAACAACATCTGCACGGGCAACATCGGTCACTATTTCTTCTCGACCAGCGCGCGCAAGGTGAAGGCAACCGGCAACCGCGTGCTGGGCCTGACGGCATCTACCCAGATCACCACAGCGCTTTGCGTCGAAAACTCGTTTGACATCGACGTATCCAACAACCTGTTCGATGATGTGATGACCGGCTGGGCAATCCAGTTCCGCAATTGCCAAAATTTCGGCATCAAGAACAACGTCATTTTCCAGAAGCAGTATTCCGACACAAAGACCGCGACCTCTGGACAGACCGTTTTCAACTTCAATCTTGTTGAAAAGGTGCTGATTGATATTCTGAACGGCAAGGGCAAGGTTCGTATTCAGATCAACGGCAAGCCACTGTCGCCAAAGAACCGCGACGGCAGCACCAACTACACGATCGACGGCACTGGCCCAACGTTCACCATTACGTTCACCACGGGGCGCACGGCTGGGGAGTTGGTCAAGCTGGTAGGCTATCGCGGCGCTGAAAACATCCAGCTCAACAACGGATCGCGTGACGGCGTGGTCTCGCTGAACTCGATCGACGGCGGCGCGGATGCCGGGATTATCGTCATCGGTCGCAACATCACGCTCGACGGCAACAACATCAAGAACGTCGGTTACGCCGGTATCGCTGTCTATGGCGGTAGCAGCAACGTGTCCATCACGGGCGGCGTTATCGCCAACGTAGCGCAGATGGATGATGGCCAGTCATCGCCAGACGATCCCACGCTGTCGTCACCTTTTGCTGGCGGCATCTTTAACGCTGGTGAGAACGTAACTGTCAACGGCGTGGTGATCGACAACAGCGACGGTACGATGCAATACGCGGCGTTCTCCAATTACTTCAACACCATGCGCACCGATGGCAGCTACGGGCTGCGTTACACCGGTCTAACGTATGCTGGCCTGCCGTTCTCGGTGGCGCCTATTGTCATGCCAAACCAGACGCCCGGGCAGCGCATGAACTCCATTTCGGTCGATGGGCCTATAGTTTCTTACCCGGAGCAAATCAACCTTGAAGACACATGGGTTGATCGTTCGCCGCCTGTTTCTGGAACCGTATATCTACAGCCTGCCGATACGACCTACTTCATCGTTGGCGGATCCTCACAGACGCGCGCGGTGAAGGATACGACGGTAACCAAGGGCGGCGGCGCGTCGATCCAGACCGTTGCCGGTGAATATCTGGACTTCAACCTTACCCGTGCTGCCATGTTGCGTGATACGGTTGTAGAAGTGACATTCTGGGCGAAGAACGCAGGTGGCAACAGCTATGTCCATGTCATCACGACGCTTGCCGGTGGTGAAGCTGCGTTAATTGCACCCATTACCTCAACGTCATGGCGGCAGTACACGATCAGCTTTCCGTTCACTAATGATCTGACCGATGCCATCAAGATACGCGTCGGCGCAAACATCGGCAGCGCGAACGTGCAGTATATTCAAATCAATGCGCGTAGGCTATAATCCGGGTTCCATTGTAGGAGTATCACGACATGGCCGAGAAACCGAAGAAGCCGAAACCGGCACCCAAGCCGAAGCCCGGAACCACGCAGCGCAGTGGCGGCGGCGGCAACACCAACCCGACGCAGCCGCCCAAGAAGCCCGGCGGCTGACCTATAATGTGGTCCATCGTCACGTTCGGACTGCTTTGCGCCGCTGCCGTGGCAGTGTCGTCCTGCGTGAAGGTGGACCGCAAATGCGTCATGACGGCAGCGGTGGTCATCTCGATCAACTGGCTGCTGTTCTCGCTGCCCTGGATATATGCCCCAGCCTCGCTGGCGTTTATCGTGAGAGGCTGGGGCGTATATGTTACGCATGAAGACACATGGTCTTTTATCGACCTCTGTTCGTTGATCGTAATAGGCTTCGCGTGCCGTCATCTTTGGTGGTCGCCTATCCTGTGGTCTGTGTATCTTGTGACGCTGGCGATGCATGCCGTGGCACGGTGTAATGGCCTTGAATATCTCGACTACCGCCGGGTGCTGGACGCGGCTTTGATTATCCAGCTTGCGACGATTTTCGTGGTTGGGGGTGGTGACTGTGCCGTACGTTTGCTTACTCTTTGGCGTGGCCTTCGTGGTGTACGCAGTGATTCCCGCAGAGTGGTTGAAGATGCGTCGTGATTAATGACAGCGATATGCGCCATATCTGGATGTTCATGTCAGCACTGGCCGGTGCTGTGACCGCGCTCGCACAAATGACCTATAAGGAAATGACGTGGGTGCAGATCGCGCTTACGTTGTTCTCCGGTTTCGGGTTCGCCGTATTCTTCATGCCGTCCATCGCACAGTGGATGGGTATCGAGGAAACCAACATCCGTGCTACCAACGCCATCGTCTACATCGGCGGCACTGGCTGGAATATCCTTCTACCGTTCGCAATTCACAAGGCTAAGGCCGGTGTCGCCCTGTTCGGCGGGAAGGATCCGGCATGATGGTCTTTGATGTCATGAACGTAGCGGGGCGCGTGGTCGTTACGGCTATCGTTGTCTTCAAGCTGACGCAGTTTCGCGAGATGACCAATTTCTGCGAACGCATCGGGTTGGGGATGATGGGCGCTGGCTCGTTCCTTACCATCCCGGTTATCATGTTCAAGAACGACAACCCCTTTGAGGGGTGGTCCATCTCGCTGCTGACATACGGGGTTATCCTGTTCCTCGCTGGCAGAACGTGGCGAGACCATAAACACGCACGCGCCAACAAGCAGATGGTCCGACAGGGCATGGTGTGGAAGGCGCAGAGAGGGAAGCCATGATTGACGTAAAGAAGCTTCAGCGGGCATTGGGCCTTGTGGATGACGGGTTTATCGGCCCTGATACATGCCGAGCTCTGTTTGCTCGATTCGGCGCCAATGTAGACCGTTCTTTGGAATTAGGTTTGGCGGCGAACGTCCACCTTCGTGCTTACGGTATTTTTGACACTGAATTGCGACTGGCACACTTCATGGCGCAGCTTTCTCATGAAAGTGGCGGATTCCGCTATATGGAGGAGATCGCCAGCGGTGCTGCCTATGAGGGCCGCGCGGACCTGGGCAACACGCAAGCAGGTGACGGCAAGCGGTACAAGGGCCGTGGTCCGATCCAGCTTACTGGACGCGCTAACTACCGGCTGTTCGGCCGCGCACTAGGCATTGATTTCGAGAACAACCCCGAGATTGTCGCGTTGCCGTCCATTGGGTTGCTGGCGGCTTGCCATTTCTGGAAGATGCGCGGCCTAAACGAACTTGCCGACGCTGACGATATTGTTGCAATCACGAAGCGCGTGAATGGTGGGCAGAACGGGTTGTCAGATCGCAAAGCCTATTTGGCTAAGGCTAAGGCGCTGTTAGCATGACCAACATTAGGTGGCCTGACGCACGCGGTTGGATCGGGATTGGCGTATTTCTGCTAACCGTCATGGTATTCGTAATGACCGCTACCATCCCGGCGCTACGTGAGAACGAGTATTTTAAGACGCTCGGCACGCTGGTGGTCGGCGCCTTCATCAAAGACGTTGTATCTTGGGCCTATGCCGCCACCAAGGGTGGTGGGGAACTCGCAGAGCGCAATGCCAACATTGTTGAGAAGCAGGCCGCTACACCAGCCGGAACGCCTGCGGATCCCCTATCTGTAACGGAGACAACCCATGAGCCTATTCGGTAAGATCCTAACCACCCTCGCCAAGCGCGTCCTGATTCCCGCCGTCGCCAACATCGCCAAAAACCCCAAAGCACCCCTGACGCTCGATGCGGCCAAGGATGCTCTGGTAGAGGCGGCTAAGAATGAGGGTGTGCGGCAGGTGGGCAAGCATATCCTGTAAAGCGGGTTTGCATATGGTTTGGGACGTGTGAAGGAATTGGGGGTTTCTTTACACGTTCCGTCTGTTGGGCTAGGGTGCCGCCACCAAACCTTCCTAGTCGGTGGAATGGATCGTAATAGGCGTGGCAGGTGTGCGAAGCCCGCCACGCCGCTATTACATACCCCCGTAGTGCAGCGCGCATTCCTCCGCTAGTTCGGCGATCAACTCCCGCGCCGATTCGCAGTCGTCACCACGGAAGTCTATATCGCCCTCTCGGATCATCATCGCCAAGCTCATCAGCTTGATGGCGTGGTCGCGCATGATTTCTATTGTTTCAGGATCGCTCATGCCTTCTCTCCCTGCGGCAAGAGGCGGATGGCGGCGGCAAGTGCTTCACACGCCCCTGCGGCGACGTGCGCCTCTTCCTCGGTAATCGATATGCCGGCGACGGTTACACCGCCTGCCGCAACGATCTTATTCCACTGCGCAAGCCCGGCATCTGCCACCTTTGCCGCGTCTTTGATCGCATCCGCATAGGACCGCGCTGGGGGTGTGGTGGCATCGTCCTCGCTCCAATGAGCGTTCAGGATGGCAGCAATCTTGTCGGCCACCTCGCGCGGCTTCTCGACGTATCCCGCAACGATCAGCGTCGGGAAGCGCAGCCCGATCGATGTCCCACGCTCCGTCTTTTTGGGCGCGCTCTGGTAGTGGACCGCGATGCACTCAGCGCGCAGGTCTTCCTGGTCGAGATTGCGCAGGTACGCGGTGCTGTCGACGCTCCAGGTCTGATGCTCCCCGCTCATGATGCCTTTACCTGTGCGAGGGCGGCGGGTGTCGAGAGAGCAGCCCACAGAACCTTGCACGCGAGGTGGATCGCCTGATCCTGATTGAACGACAGCCTGCCCCGGCACTTAAGGTCGTCGGTCAGCGCGTGGATTGCCGTCTCAGCCAAGCCAAGAACAGGCGAGCGCGTGATAACGGCAACAGCGGCACCGTGGATCACCGCGTGCGCCCCGAGAGCCTGATACCAAGGCACGCCGGGGATGGGCGCGGTCCGGTTCTTGGCCTTCGCGAGGAAATCGCCTTGCAGCGGGTAATCAGCCAACGCATGCGCGCCGATCATGGCGAATAGCTTGTTCATGCGTTTTCCTCCAGCCAGCGGATCGTGTCGGCCCAGCGGCGCTCGTCTTCGGCGTTGCACTCCATGCAGCCCTGCGTCAGGGCCAAGTTCTGCCGAGCCAGCTTTATGAGCCGAGCAGGCTGGGCGCCGACCCTAGCTGCCGCGATGCGAGGCCAACCGTCTTCGAGTTCGATGCCGACCGCAGTGCATATCTCTTGGGCGGCTACATCCGCAGCCAGCCGGGAGCCATCCTCGCAGTGGTAAATAAGCCCTTCGCCCGCGAAGTGGTCGACCAGCACGAAAGCGCGCCACACAGCCTCCCGCAAGTCCTCCGATAGGGTGGGAGGCGTCGGGGTGGCGACGAGGGCGTCTTTGCGGGCGTTCAGGAGAGCCGTTGCGCGCTGGCATCCGGCATCATGCAGGCCAAGATCGCCGTTGCACTCCGCGTCACATGCCACCGTCGCGCGATCGTCCAGTGCGGCCCAGACACCCTCCCCCTCCTGCGACGTTGCGGGCTGGGTAGCGAGGTAAATGCCGCCCTTTGCGAGATTGGCGACGATCAGCTTGTCATCTGTAGCGTTGCCAATGGTGATCGCTTCGATAGCCTGCCAGACTGCGAGGCGGGCTTCGTCTGTGTTCAGAAGCCGCGTCATGGCAAAACCTCCCCAAGCAGGGCGAGCCCGGCGATGTTCCGCATCCCCTGAATGGTTACGGACGACACGAGATTGTCTCGCGTATCGCGAATGCGCTCTAGGGCCACCCGCAACCGCTCCACCTCTCCCGCCTGATTGGTCGCGGGTACAGGTTCGGGGGATGCGGCGAGCATGGCGGTGAAAGCTTCACGGACGTGGAACATCATCCCGTCCAATCCCTGCCCCGGCTCCCGTGGGCCATATCCGCACCACTTCCAGCGATGATCGTCAGCAGCAGCTTGCCCGGCCTTCAACATCGCTTCAGTCGGAACGCGCGGTACTGCAACCCAATCTGCCTCCTTAGATGTTCCCGTAGGAGTCGGAGTAGCGGCGAGGCCAAATGTCGGTTTCCCGAATGTGCTGGGATTGGCCAGCGTTCCCTCCCCCTCCTGCGACGTTGCGGGCTGAGTAGCGAGGGCGGCGAACTTCTCGCGGATCACATTGATACAGTCGGCGGTATCCATGAGGTAATCGCCCGCTTCGTCGTCCAGCCGCTTCTGCTCCGCTTCGAGCCAACTGACGATCTCCACCTCTCCCGCCTGATTGGTCGCGGGTACAGATTCGGGGAAGATCGATCGCAGGACCGCCTTGGCCTCCGCGACGGTCATCAGGTTCGTGCCGCTGCGCCCCGCCATCGGCTTGATCGCAACCAAGTCGGCGCAAACGGTATCGGGCAACGGGGCGGCGCAGAACCGCTCGGCTATCGCAGTCAAAGCGGCGTCATCAAAACCATGACGGGCGTCGATCGCGGCGGCAAAACCCTTGTCGAACTGCGTCGGGTCATAGTCGGAGTTCATCAGCCAGTCTTGAACGAAAGCGACGGTGTCCTTCCGTGGCTCTGCACTCGCGGATGATACAGAGGCGAGGCGGTGGGATGCCAACTCGCGAAGCAGATATTGATAATCGGCGCCACCCTGCATTTTCGTGCCCATGTAACCGAATTGCTTCATGATCTCGGAGGCGCGCATGTGATCGACATGCGCAACCGTCACCGCTTGCTGGTCTGTCGTATCGGTCCCTTTGCGAACAAGCTTTTCACCTTGATAGGCGTCTGCCTTCTCGAACCAATCATCGTTTAGTTCAGGACGCTGTTCGGTCATCTCAAAAACTCCGACGCAGGACGATAGCCGCCTGGATTGACGAATAGTCGATGTGGTCGCGGAACCGCACTTCACGCGTCGGCTGGCTCTTGGCGGCAGTCTCGACGTTCTCATGACGCACGTAGCGCGCGGTCGGGCTGATCGTGAAGCGACCCGCACGGAGGTCCAGACCGGCCATAGCCTGCCACGAAAACACAGGGTCGGACCCACGCCCCTGGTCAGTGCAGGTGCCTCCGTTGGGACCGTCACGGTCGCTGCTCTGGGTGTGGACGATCCGCACCGCCAGCACCTCGCGGCAGTCCGCGCCCGACTTGGCACGCATGCGCAGTCGCGACACGCCGACACCGCCGCCGACGAACGCCGATACCCCGTCACTGAGAGGCTGCGCGTAGTACACGTTGGCGAAGCCGCTGTCCTCGCGTCGTGCGTCGCTGGGCTGGGACAGGTCCAGATTGCGTCCCTTCGCGTCGCTGATCCGCACGACCGACATTTGCGCGCGGCGTGCCTCCAATTCGAATCGGAAGCGCTTGGCCTGATAGCCGGTCACAACCGAGCCGTTCCAGCCGTCTACGGTCTTCACGCGTAAGGTGTTGGTCTTCATCTCGACGCGCGTGTCCTTGGGGATGGGCAGACCGCCGCCTGCGCCTGCGTAGACCTGTGCGGTTGCCGGGGTTGTGGCGAAAAGAGCAGCGGTAAGAAACAGGTATTTCATAGCATCACCTCGATAAGATTGCCGACGACAATAACGACGGCAAGAAAAAGCACCACAGCGAAAATGTAGCGCCAGAAGGGTTTGTGTTCTTCCCTCATGGCGGACAGCGGTCCATCCCTATGATCGCGCTGCCAGCTTGTCATCGGGCGTGGGTCGTAGTGATTGGGGCCGTTGGTGGTTATGCGGGTCATGCCACGGTGTCCTTGATGAAGCGGCCCTTGTCATCTCGGGCTCTGGGGGTGGTGAAGGGGGCTAGGCGGGCGCGGAGGCGTTCGTTTTCAGCCCATAGCTTCGCGATTAGCTGCGCATCAGCAGCGGCCTGCACCTGACATGCAATAAGCCTATCGTTAGTTCCTAAGCCAAACATATCATCATCTCCTTATTCTCTACTCTATACGCATCATCCCAACCCCCAAACCATGCAGCCCTGGACGGTCCTGCGAGGCGATAAGGGTTCTGCACCCGCGTCCGGCCCCGCTGGTAGTCGGTGGCGCCAATCTGGCGGGGGGTCATTCGGTCGTGGCCTTAGCAAGAGCAGCGCGGAAAGCGGGAAGCGCCTTACGGGCCTCCTTAAACGCCTGCCCGTCGTCTTCTCGCAGCATGTCTTCGATACGCGCCACAGCCATAACCAAGCGCTCGTACAACTCAGGCGCTGCTGCTATTAGACGAGCATTCGCCTCGGCGTCTGTACCGAGAAGGTCGGACGTGATGACGTAACCGTCATTCCGGTATTCGCCATCATATTCCACGCGCCAACACGTCGGGCCGGTATGGGCGTTAGAGGCGATCCATGGTCCTGCGGTGTATCCCGTATTCATGCTTCTATCTCCTTACCAAACATCTCAAGATCCTCTTGCCGCAGCATATCCACCGCCTGCGCATCCATGTCGTTTATGGCTTCGTCGAGCTGGTAAAGCGCGTCGGACGTGAACTCCTGGAAGTCCTTGGCCTCGACGATTTTTCGTATCAGCTTGAGTTGCACACCCAAAGGCGCGCCCTTGATGGCGCGGGTCATGGCGTCGTAGTCGTGGGTCATGCTGGTAACGCCGCGATCTGAGCCTTGGTGCTCTTCTCGTTAAGGCCCGCCAAAGCCAAAGCCTTGAACCATGCTTCGCCTGCCAACTTAATGTCCCCGGCCAGGGCAGCATCGGCAGCGCGAATGGCCGCTTCACGTGCAGGCGAAACAGAGCCGTAATTTACGCGGCCTTCGTACATCTTAACCAGATTGTTGATGTAGTGGTGTCTAATCTCAAGTTTCGTCATCTCAGCGGCTCCCTTGCTGCGTGTTGGATGGGGTATGGGCTAATTTAATGCGGCTGTCAAACACATATTGACACGTCCGCGACACATCCGTAGACAGGGTTCATGGATGAAAGAAACCAGCTCATGGAGCAAGTGCGGAAACGCACATTCGCCGCCAGGATCTCGCTTTATGCCTTGTGCAAGGAAGCGGGTGTGTCTGGCACCGTCATCACCCGGTGGATCCAGAAGAAGTACACACCCTCGCTGGCGACCATCGGTAAGCTTGAGCGCTGCCTAGACGAAAGGGGATCCTGACCATGATAACCTACGCTCTGATTGATCCTCGGAATGGCAATATCAAGTACGTCGGTTCAACCCGAAAACCAGCCGCTCGTCTAATCCAGCATTTGGCTGATGCCTGTATAGATCCAGATGGATGGCCTCCCCAAGAAGGATGGAAAGGAGGGTGGCTTGCCGCTCTCAAGCTGCTCCGCATGAAGCCGGTTATGATTAAATTGGCTGATGGAGATTTCGAGAGAATAATCTACAAATTCTTCAAAGCAGGAGGCGCTAAGCTTCTGAACAAGTCCGCACCGCCACGCAGGTTCTTTTTAACTGACCGACGTGGCGTTCAGGTTCCAGAGTTGGGAGAGAACTCATGACAATCAACGAAATTGGCAAACTGCTGCTAACCCTGCGAGACCCCAAGGAGCAGGGCGTCGTGGTATCGTTCGGCGCTCACAAAGAAACCGACGACACGGTAACGCCCTATATGTCGGCAACCGTCATCATGGCCACCAACAAGGGGCCGATCACGCAGACCTCGGAGGCAATGGATCTGGAAACGGCGCTGGGTATGGCTCGGGCCAAGATCCGCGCTACGATGGCGCTGAACGCGAAGAGGGATGCAGAGGAAAAGGCGAAGAAGGACAAGGCAGCATGACCCAATACATCATCATAGGCGGCATCATCTGGATTGCTTTGAGTGTGATCGTGGCGCTGGTTATCTGTTCCGTGCTTCGGGCTAGTAAGGGAGATGAGATGTGAGCGATTTTAAGGGAACGCCTGGACCTTGGGAGGTCTACGAGGGCAACGTGCGAACTGAAAATCCAGGGCGTTGTGTTGCGCGTCTTGATTGGGCCGTCCGTGATTATATCGATGACGAAAACGCCCGCCTAATCGCAGCGGCACCGGATTTGCTGCACGCGCTGCGTTGCTTGGCATCAAACGCGAAATGTCTGAGGGCATTCGAGACTGACATGCGGTATTCCGTTGGGAACACTAATTATCAGTGCTTGATGGAATCTGTCGAGCAAGCGGACGCCGCCATCGCCAAAGCCCTCCAGCCATGACCATCGAAACCATCCTAGCCGAACGCGGCGCGACGTATGGGGAATATCCTGTAGGCGCCCGCATTGCGATGGACATGTTCGATGTCGCGCAGGCCAGCCCGTCGTACCGCAAGATGACAGCCGGGCAGCAATATGCTGTGTTCATGATCCTGGCGAAACTGTCGCGGGCGTTGAATGGGGATCCTAACCACATCGACGACTGGAGGGACGTGGTGGGTTACGCCACGCTGGTTCTTGAAACATTGAAGGGAGATGAGAGATGAGCGACTTTGAAGCGACCAAAGGACCATGGAGTATATGCGGTCTGATTAGCGGCCCCATGTACGTTGGGGCGCCGCGTCCGGGTAATCCCGCTAGAATGGATAGTGTGCTGTCTGGCAACAATGCCATTGCCAATGCGCGTCTAATATCAGCGGCGCCAGATATGTTGGCAGCGCTGCGCAAGGCGCAAGACTGGCTCGACCTAGAAGATCCTACAATGGGGCCTACCGAGAAGGCGACATATCGGCGGCTGATTACACAAATCGATGCAGCAATAGAGAAGGCTCTTGGACAATGACCCGCAGAATCGAACACAAGGAAGTCGTGGCAATCGCAGCCGGTATCAAAGCCGGGAAAACTGGTACGGAGATCGCCAAGGACATTGGTTTTTCCAAGTCGGCGGTTTTCGATGCCGTTCGCAAATACGAACTCGGATCATGGCCCAGCACCAAGCCCAAGAAGGTCATCCCGCCAGAGTTCGCCGAATACGCCCTGACGCACAGCAACGAGGATTGCGCCGATCGTTTCGGATGCGGCAATGAGCTGGTGCGGCAATGGCGCCGTGAGATGGGGATTGCGAACTACCAGCGCCCCTACTCGCGGACGCTGCCGGACAATGTGGCCAAGGTTGCTGCGGCGGCTGGTATCAAGCAGGCGGCTCGGCATTTCGGTGTATCGGATCGGCGTGTTAGCGCCCTCGTACAGCCCGCTGTGGCGCCTGTAGAGTACGTGCCTCGCGAGAAGGACCCGGAAGAACTTGTCGCTGCCCAGTCCTACCTCCAGCGCGATGGCTACAGGCCGGTGTGCCGCTGCAACGCCGATGGCATGCCAACCCAGGGCGGCGCGTTCTGGATCTGTGGCCGTACACGCGCGCTGACCGATGCCGAGCTAATCGCCAAGGTGGTCGAGATCCGGGAGCGGCGGGAGCGGTTGTGGAAGGCTAGGGCGGCGTGATGGCAAGGGTAGAAAAGATCGGCAACGCCACCCTGTATCTAGGAGATTGCCTGCAGGTGCTTGGCAGTATCCCCGCACCGGATGCTATCGTGACTGACGTGCCATATGGCGATCGTGCCGTTGCCCAGCGCGTCGAGAACGGCCTTCGCAAAATGGAATTTGGCGACTGGGACCGTTCAGACGTGGCGATGGCATTTTTTGAGCTTGCGACAGCGTGTCCGTCAGTGGTGGCGTTCTGCTCTGACCAGCAGCTCAGCTATGCCTTTGCGATCCTAAAAGGTCGGTCAGGCCGCACGCTGGCTTGGCGAAAAAGCAACCCGACAGTCGTCAATGGTCAATATCTCTTCCAGCCGTCACTAGAGCTGGCAGTATATTCGAAGGCGCCCGCCGCATGGTTTGGAGGCCGCTGCGTACCATCTGTTTGGGACGGGCCGTCGCCCGGCGACAAGCAGCACCCAACGCAAAAACCTGAAGGCCTGATGAGGTGGTGTGTGGTCAACACTGTTAAGCCGGGTAGCGTGTGTTTAGACCCGTTTATGGGATCCGGCACGACAGGCGTCGCGTGCGTCAAAGAGGGGCGGTCATTTGTCGGCATCGAACAAGATGAGACGTATTTCGACATAGCCTGCAAGCGCATCGAAGACGCACAACGCCAAGGGAGTCTATTCGGATGAACCCCCACCATCACGAACTCCAAGCAACCCTAGACGGCCAGATCGCCGCGCTACGCGGGGCACAAGCGACAGACAACCCGCACCCGCTGGGTACTGCGCGGTCGCGGGCTTGGAGTAGGGGTTGGCGGGTGGTTAAGGAGAAGGTGAGATGATAGCTGCATTGTACGTACAAACCGGCGGCGCATATTTCGGCATGGAAGGGATAGAAGCGTGGGACGAGAACCGCGACGCACGGCTTTATCCTGGACCACATCCAATCGTTGGTCATCCGCCCTGCCAGCGCTGGGGCAAGCTATGGGCAGGACAGCCGTTGCACATCAAGCGCACGGGTATTCGCAAGATCAAGGGCGACGATGCCGGTTGCTTTGCAGCGTGCCTTGCATCTGCACGCAAACATGGCGGCGTGATCGAACACCCGTGGGGTTCGCATGCATGGCCGCATTTTGGTCTGAACAGGCCCTCGCGTGCGGGCGGGTGGATCCCGGCGGACTTTCATGGCGGCTGGACCTGCTGTGTCGAGCAGGGGCGTTATGGGCACTACGCCCGCAAGCCGACTCTCTTGCTGGTCTACGGCGTTCACATGGAGGATCTGCCGGAACTGGATTGGGGAATTGGCGAACCGCGCCTGGATCCTGTTATCGTGGCAAGGATGGGCCTCAAGCGTGCCAAGCGTCTGGGGGAGGTAGGCGGCAAGGGCGGCGGCACCGACAGCACCCCGCGTATCGGTACGCCACCAGCGTTTCGGGAATTGCTGCTGTCGATAGCGCGGAGTGTTATAGCTCCTGTCGCATAACCCACACACGCCGCACCTCCCGTTCGACATAGGGCCGTATTAGCTGGGGGATCCTGGCTAGTTCGGCCCATTTTTATGCGTTGACATTCGCCATAGTGGCGACCATATTACGGGTTCCTGAGATGAGGAACGGATATGACGATCAAGTATCACAAGGACTTAATCCAAGGCGAACAGGCGTGGCTGGATGCTAGACTTGGCATTCTTACCGCCTCAGAAGTGCACAAAATCATCACCCCAACGCTCAAAGTTGCCGACAACGACCGTACCCGCGCACACGTCTGGGAGCTACTGGCACAGCGGGTTAGCGGATACGTCGAGCCGCAGTACATTTCGGACGACATGCTACGCGGCAACGTCGATGAAGTACGCGCCCGTGACCTGTACCGCGAGCATTACGCCGAGACGCAGAGCATGGGTTTTATTACAAACGACCAGTGGGGCTTTACGTTAGGTTACTCGCCTGACGATCTGGTGGGCGATGATGGCCTTATCGAATGTAAAAGCCGTCGCCAGCGTTTTCAGGTTCAGACGATCGTGGAGAACGTCGCAACCGGCGAACCTGTCCCCGACTACCTGATGCAGTGCCAGACCGGCATGCTGGTCACGGGACGCAAGTGGTGTGACCTGATCTCGTACAGTGGTGGCCTACCCCTCGCTGTTATCCGCGTTCACGCTGATCAAGTCGTACAGGATGCTATCGTGGCTGCTGCCACAGCATTCGAAAACAAGATTGCGGAGAAGCGCGCTATCTATGAGCGTGTTGCCGCTGACTTAGTTCCTACGGAACGTATTATCGAACAGGAGATGTACTGACATGACCGATATGACCGCAGCAATTCAGCCCAAGGCAGACGAACTTGCCGCAGACCATTTGCTCTCGGGGCCTATGACCATCACCATTACCTCCGTCGAGGTGAAGCCAGGGACCGAGCGACCAGTAACGATCTGGTACGAAAACGACGGTGGTCTTCCTTTCCGCCCGTGCAAGTCGGTTAGCCGGATCTTCGTGGCAGCATGGGGGCCGGATGCCAGCAAGTACGCGGGCAAGCGCGCCACTCTTTACCGAGATGCATCGGTGAAGTGGGGCGGCATGGAGGTCGGTGGCATCCGTATCTCGCACATGTCGGACATTGCACGCGACCTCGTGCTTGCTCTCACGGCCACTAAAGGCAAGAAGGCACTAACGACGGTCAAGCCTATGCCTGCTGCACCCGCACCAAAGCCCCGCCAGACCGCCGAGGAATGGGCCGCAAGCCACATCGAGCAGGTCGGGCAGACTCAAGACGCCGACGCTATCGACGCGCTTCAGAAGGGCGCTGAGAAGGCCATGGATAAGCTCATCACCAGCAAGCCGGAACTGCATGCCGATGTGATGAACGCATATGACCGGCGCATTGCTGAACTTACGCCTGCACCACAGGCTGATGATGGGGAGGCTGGAGAATGACACCTGAACAGGCACGCGCGTTGTTTTATGAGCATCGCGAACCCGGCGATCTGGCGCACTATGGGGAGAAGGCCGCTGTGGCTGCTATTCTCGCTGCGACCGATCAGTCGGGAGAGGTGGGGCGGTTGCGAGTAGCACTGTCGCTGGCATTGCCTTGGCTGTCAGCACCGCTCGATGATCGCGACCAGAGCGCAAGCGGCGCGGCCTATCGCGCTGTTGCCGCCGCCCTCGCTACTAATCCTGCAACGGCGCAGACGGGGGAGGTGGAGCCTATAGACAAAGATGAGGCCTTGGAAGCCGTTGCTGACTGCTACAATGGCAGCGATGTTTACGGTCGGACCGAAGCCTGGGCGGAAGGCAAAACGCTATCGATACTGTTCAAGGGGACGGGTCAGATTGCGAAACTGCGCTTTGTGAAACTGGCCGATAAGCCGAGCAGCGCTGATCTTCGGGGAGAGCCAGCATGAGCAACACAACACCCCTCCCGCCCCAGCCCGCAACGTCGACGGGTGCAGTATGAGAGCACTCCACACCGACGCTGACCTAATCAAAAAACTAGGCGGCTGCGCATCCGTAGGCCGCGACCTGAACCGCACAACCAAG
>Ga0268350_1000006_pt1 | contig 44600 bp, 66 predicted proteins | sample G5R3_MAIN_18SEP2_FD_189920 | JGI IMG/M metagenome (GOLD analysis project Ga0268350, IMG submission 189920) | Phyllosphere microbial comminities from switchgrass, GLBRC, Michigan, United States - G5R3_MAIN_18SEP2017_LD1 | ecosystem: Host-associated > Plants > Phyllosphere > Phylloplane/Leaf... | reverse complement strand
CTGTTCGATGCGATCGGCAGCCGCGTGGTCAACATCATCAGCGCCATCATACCGCCGATGGGATCGTCGACTCCGCCACCCGCCGCGCCGCCGTCCGACGAACCCCGGCCGGATCCCCGCCCGCCCCTCCCGACGCAGCCGCCTGTCCCCGGTCAGATGGTCGACCTTCTGGAGGACATCGATCTGGCCGAAGCCCGTACAGCGGCTGCGACAGATCCCGTCGCAGCCGCTACACCGTAGAGAAAAGGAACGTACCATGACAATCAAGCTCCCCGACTCCTACTGGCCGCTCCTGGCCCGTATCGAGTCCGCCGACAATCCGATGGCGAAGGCGTCGACCTCGTCCGGCTCCGGCCTCTACCAGTTCCTGAAGGCGACGTGGATCGGCGAGGGCGGCACCTGGGGCAAGGACATGTCCAAGCCCTTCGGCGGCCTGAAGCCGTCGCGTGACGAGCAGACGGCGCGCGCCAAGACGTTCACGGCGAAGAACGCCGCGATCCTGGCGAAGGCCGGCGTGCCGATCAACGGCGCGACGCTGTACGCTGCGCACTTCCTCGGCGCCGGCATGGCCGTCAAGATCCTGGCCGCGCCGAGCAGCGCACGAGCCGACACGCTGGCCGGCGCGGCGGCGACGAACGCCAACCCGTCGATCCTCCGCGGCAAGACGGTGGCGCAGTTCATCGCATGGCTGAAGGCCAAGACCGGGGAGCAGGCACGATGACGCCGCACGAGCAGCTGATCGCCTACCTGGCGACACTGGCGGCGCTCGTCGTGGCGCTCGTCGGATCGATGATCGTCGCCGCGTTCGTCCCGGGCGTCCTGGGGCACGTGGCGGACTTCGGGATCGGGACCGTCACGGGCGGTCTGATCGGCGTTCTGCGCATCCCGTCGGCGAAGTCGCCCACAGCGGCGACGGAGAGCGGAGACATCAGCGTGACGTCGTCCAAGGACGTCTAGTGCAGGGGGAGGGAGTCGTCGAAGCTGTAGCCTCGCTTGCGATAGACCCCTCCCTTCCACCAGACCCGCTTAGTGCCCCATTCGACCGTATCGCCGGGCTGCGGGAATGGTTCGGTGAGTTCCATGAAGAAGGCGGACTCGTCGCGCCGCGGATTGTCCGTCAGCACCTTGATGGCGGTGACGCCGTCGAGGTTCGGGATGCTCGCCCGGAAGGCATTCAGGACGGTGGCGACGCGACGGCCCATCTTACTTGATCCCGAGGATCTTGAGGATCGACTTGGCGACGGACAGCGCCTTCTTCGACATCTGATCGTTGTAGATCTCCTGCACCAGCGCGCGGCCGATGTCCTCGACGTCGGCGATCGTCGCCTTGATGCCGTCGCCCTTGACGATCTCGAGCACCAGCGGGAGCGTGTTGGCGACCACCTCCTCGAACTTCTGCTGGCCGTTGAGATCCTTCGAGCTGACCGCCTTGATGTCGGCCAGGATCGCGACGCCCACGGCGGTCTGCTTCAGAGCGGCGACGGCCTTCTGCGTCGGGGTGAGGATGATGTCGAGAACGACCTGGCCGGCCTTGCCGGCGAAGATGGATTTGATCTTCTGGAAAATGGACATTTTGAGCTCCTGTGTGGAGCGGGAATGCTACCGCATCCTGATCGGACGCACAACGAGACGATACCACTCGGCATCGTCCCATGCGCTCTTTCCCGTGTCGAGGTCGGCGACGCGCACGGACCCGCCGTCGACCTCGAGCACCCGGCCGCGCCGGGCGTGACGGCCTCCGCAGACTTCCTCGACGATGTCGCCAGACTGCAGAGGCACGTCCATCATCCGTCCTCGTCGCTGTTGTCGTCGTCCTCGCAGTCGACGCACGCCTCGGCCCCCTCGGGCATCCAGTTCATGCAGCGCGGGCAGCGGCCCTCGCCATCCTCGTCATACATCAGCATCGCGCGTCATCCTCATGTCCTTGTGTTTCGCCACGATCTCGATCTCGCCACCGCAGGCATGTGCGATGTTCGCCAGACGCCGCAGCGTCAGTCCGCCGGCCTCGCAGCCCATCCATGCGTCGAAGCGCCTGGTGGTGATCCCGAGACGCTCGCAGAGCTGCTGATCGGTAAGACCGGCAGCCTCCTTGAGGCGGCTGACCTCGACCTGCGCGTCGAGCACCAGGTGCTCCTCTGCGAGCATCCGGTCGTACTCCTCGTTACCTTCGATGTTCATTCTTCCTCCTCCATGACCTCGTCCATGTCGAGCACTGGACGGTCGAACGTGAAATAGACACAGTCGGCGTCCGGCTCGTATTCCTTGCCCATATCCCGCCACCGTCTGCGCTGGCGCTGCGGCCGGATCCTCATCGCCTCCATGATGATCGCGCCGCCGCCGGGACGCCCCGGGTCGAAGGCCGGGTGATCGATGACGTCGCCGGCGCGCATCCCGACGACGGCCGCCAGCACGGTGTCCGGCAGGACGGAGTCGAGCAGCCGCGCCGATCGCAGGTCGGGCGTGACGAGCAGCCTCGTCGACCCGCCCGGAGCCGCCAGCATGCGCCGCTCGATAGGCGGGCAGATCAGGCCGTCGCGCATGAAGTCCTGTGCGCGGCTCCAGTCCTCTTGCAGGACGCCGGGGAAGCGCGCCATCGTCTCCATGTGCTCCGGCCCGATGCGCTTCAGGTAGAGCCTAAGGGCGGGGTCGACGGTCATGCCGCGATCCTTCCATTGCGAATTCTGTAGAAGTGCGTCTTAGACACGCCGCACGACTTTGCCTGTTGCCATGTCATAGTTCGGAACGCGATTATCTCGTCAGTGGTGAACTTCGCCATCGCATGATCGCGACCCGTCGCATAATGACCGGCACGGTGGCGATCTCGATTGTTCTCCAGGTGCGTGTCCCAGCGAAGGTTGCCAGGACGGTTGTTCGATGGATTGTTGTCATTGTGGCACGCCTCGAGATCGGATGACGCAGGGGGCCCGTCGAAGGCCAGTAGAACCATCTTGTGGACCGAGACTGTGTGCTTCATTCCGTCGACACTGATGTGAACCCGCATGTAGCCTTCGCTGTCGGTGCTTGGCGACAGTACGGATGCCTGGTAGCTCTGGTGCATCATAACCCCACTCGAATGGCGCTTGTGCACGATGCGGGCTTTCGACATGATCCTACCAAGCGACGACGCCATGTAATGGTCACCGAAACCGGGCACGTCCTTCCACTCTTCACATTCCTGATTCGATATCACAGCTACGCCTCCACAGTTCGTCAGCGCGCGCGAGCAGATCGATGCCGTGCCGCTTGGTGAATCCCGCATGGGACAGGTTCTCGACGGAGTCGCGCCCCGTCCTATGATGATCCGGACAAAGTCCAACGACCCGCTGGTTCGTCCTGGTGATCCTCTTCATGCCGTCGCTGGTGACGTGGTGCACCTCGGCCGGCCGGCAGCAGACGAGGCATCCCATCGCCGCCACGCGCCCCATGTGGCGCTTCTCGGCCGCCGGGACGGCCTTGCGGGGCTTGGCCTTCATCGGCGCCTGCCGGAGGGGCTGCGACTTGCGCTGCAGCGGACCTCCGCGCTTCATGGGGGTGCGGCGGGTGAGGGTCACTTCTGCCATCCGTCCTCAAGGACCGCCGTGAAATCGTACTCGCGGCCGTCATCCTCGACGACGGCCTTGCCCTGCAGCGAGATCGTGCCCCATAGGCGCAACTGCGCGTCGATCTTGGTAGCGTTCTCCTCGTCGTTCCAGCGGCTGTCAATCCCGATGCCGCGAAGCCCGATGCGCTCGAGCCGGCTCAGCCCCTTCTGGATCATCGCCAGAGCATTGGTCGCCTCGGCGACGAACTGCAGGCCGAATGCCATATCATCCTTCTCGGGATCTGCACACGGTTCGATCTTCATTCCGTCTCTCCAGTCTATAGTGGTGCCGGGAAGCCGTCCCGGCGGCGGTGTCAGCGCATCTCGACCTTGACGCATCCATATTTGCTACGAGCCTTGATGGCGGTCCAGAGTGCTCGCACGATGCTCTCCCCTCGATAGAGCTCGAGGTACTCGTACCCTGACCCAGTCGCGATGACGGTGGCGTGCTCGTTGCTGACGCGCGTGGTACGAGCCCATCCATAGACGCAGTAGCTGTTGCCCATCTTCACTCTCCAGTCAGGCTCGAGATCGATGCGATCCCGAGCGGGGTGTCCGCCAGTTCGTCGCCTACGTACCGCCGGGCCATGCCCGGTGTCAGCAGGTACGCCTCGGCCGGCGGCGGCGCCTTGGCATCCTCTGCGTCGATCAGGCGGGCCTCGGCCAGTCCGATCTCGGCGACCTGCGACGCCTTGTGGACGTCGTACCCGGCCCGGCGGGCGCGGCGGTAGAGCCGCAGCTGCAGGGAGCCAGCGGTCATACGCCGTACTCCATCCTCCAAGTCGGATGGACCGCCACCGGCTGGCTATCGCCGTCGAGCAGCACTGACAGGTGCATGTTGCCATTGCGGACACATCCGCGAACCGTTCCCATCCTACCGTCGTAGCGAACGCGATCGCCACGCTTCACGGTGAGGCCATAATAGTCACGGATACGATCCATGCTCGTGTATCGTCCCGGACGGCTCATGCTTCACCTCCCTTCCAGATCCAGACGCCGTCGCTGTCAGCGTACATGAACGGGTCTGGCATGCTGGCGATCGCGGCGAGCAGCTTTCCGATGATATGAAGAACGACGGTACTCATGCCTGTTCCTCCTGCCACTTGCCGCGGCGGTAGCGCTTGAGTTCGGCAGTGATCGACCGTGCGTTGCGTGCGGTCCTCTCGATCTGATCGGCGATGTTGCGCTTCTCCTTCTCGAGCACCCGGATCGCCAGATTGACTGACGAGATCCGGTCCTGATGCTGCTTGATGCCTTGGACCTTGCCGGTCACGAGCTGCTCGAGCGAGGCGGCACGGCTTTCCTTGCATGCCTCGCATTCGGCGTCGTCGATCGTCTCTACGAGATCCTCGTACGCCGCGCCGGCTCGGCATAACGTGCCGTGCAGCCCGTTCTCCTCGTCAACCATGACGGTGATGCGGGTGCCTTGCGTCAGAGAGATATGCTTCATTTCATCCTCCATGTGGTTGCGCCCGCCGCCTGCGCAGCGGGCGCGTCTTGCCTTACTTGTCGTGCTTGGCCTGAATCTCGGCCATGAACTCCTCCTTGAACTCGTTCAGGGCGAAGCTGTGGTCGAGCGCCTTGTTCTCCTCGAACAGCACGTTCACGGCGTCGACGACGTCCTTCACCGTCACGCCGCCGAGATCGCCAGTGGCCTTGTCCCGGACGAAGGCGAACCGGATGGCACGCTGGCGGATGCTGGCGGCCATGGCGCCCGACACGATGTGCTCGAGCAGGAAGTGCTTGCGGTGCTCCTCCCGGATCTCGTGCTTCTCGAAATCGATGCCGATCGCCTGAGCGTGTGCGATCACCTTGTTCGGATCGAACAGGCACTCGACCGCCGCGAACACGAGCTCGTCCTCCGTGGCCTTCGTCATGATGCCGGCGAAGTTCTTCCGCAGGATCGTCTCGATGCCGTCCATGTCGGGACGCTTCACGACGATCTTGAAGTCGCACCGGCCATCGCGGAGCACCGCCTGATCGATCACCTCCGGCCGGTTGCTGGCGAGCAGCACGAACGCCCCGGACTCGTGGATGCCGTCCATCTCCGCCAGGAAGGTGGCGACCTGCGACTCCTCCCACGAGGCAACCCGGCGGACGCGCCCGGTGCGGTCCGGGAGCAGCACGTCGGCCTCGTCCATGAACACGAGCAGCGGGTGGCCGTGGTACGCCTTGTACTCGCGGGCGAACACGAAGATCGACTTGATGTAGCCCTCGGTGACGCCGACGTACGGCGACTGGAGCTCGGATCCCGAGATCGAGATGAACTCGACGTCGTCGCCGTAGAGACGACGCATCTCCGAAGCCGCGGCGCGGGCGAACATGGTCTTGCCGCAGCCCGGAGGACCGGACAGGAGCGCCCCCTTGGGCATCTTCATGCCGTACGCCTCGTACAGCTCCTTGTGCGTCACAGGGGCCTGCACGGCGTCGCGCAGCTGCTCCAGTGCAGCGTCGTTGCCGACGATGTCCTCGAACGCCTGCTGCGGCGCCTTGGAGAGCCACTTCTCGACCTCCTCGCGGGCATCCTTGTACGCCTTGGACTTGGGCCCGGTGCCGGGGGCGAGATCACGACCGGTCCACTTGATCCAAGTATCGCCGTCGCCATCCACGCGGAACGAGATGCCGAGCAGCTTGTGCATGATGGCGAACTTGTTCGCCTCCTCGCTGTTCGACATATAGGTTTCTCCCCCGATCGGCACGTCGCCGTCCCGGCCCGTGAATTCCAGAGTCCTGGACTCTGCGGTATGACGCGGGCCGTCATTGGGAGTGGCATTCAGGCTGATCTGCACTGCACCACGTCCCTGCCTGAAGGGCATGCCCATACCGCCTTCCATCATGTTCCTGAAATCCTGTTCGGTGATGCCCATCTGACGGGCGAGATCGGTGACGTTCATGCCCATGAACGAGTTGCGCCCCGGCTGGGTCACGCGCGGACTGGCCCCGGGATTCGGAGGCGTCGGCGTGACGCCGGAAATCGGCAGAGATGCGGCGTTAGGGCGGCTGCCGGGGCGACCGGACAGGCCCGCAGCAGCCGTCTCCGGGTTGCACATCGGGCAGCCGGGGTCGAGGCAGCCGCGCAGCTGATGCTCGCGGCGCTCGGCTTCGCGCTTCGCTTCCTCGGCGCGCGTGTCGAGGGGACGCTGCATCTTGCCGCTGTGCGAGGGGTCGTAGGACGACCCGAACTTGAGCCAGTTCTTCTTTGACATGGTATTCTCCAGTGGTGAAGGATGGGAGCGAGGAGACTAGCCCTCGACGCCCGTGCTGATCCCCGGGCCAGTCGCAACCGGCATGGGGATGGTCGAGAGGCTCGCGCAGCACGCCATTACGACGAGCGTGCCGATCGCGAGCGAGAAGGGGTCCTGTCGGCGGGCGCCGCGGACCGCGACATAGCCGAAGCCGACGATGCCCGTGAAGTCGACCAGGGCGACGATGGCGAACAGCGCCAGGATCAGAGCGTTAGCCATTGGGCTTCTCCGTAGTGAGATCGCTGATGATGCCGCCGTCGAGCGCGACCTCGGGACGGCCGTATCGGGCCATGTAACGCAGCAGCAGCGCCTCGACCGCCGGAACCCTGCGGGTGTTCGTCTCGCGGTGCGACACGCCCGCCTGCGTCATGCCGAGCAGCCCGGCCATCTCCAGCTGCGAGAGCCCTGCGGCCTCGCGGAGCTGGCGGTACTCGGCGGCGCCAGCCGAGTAGCGGGCTGCGGCCTCGTCGACCTTGACCTGATCCTCCGGGGTCAGGTCGGGCCTCCAGTCTACGGCGTTCTCGAACGCCTTGTCGAACTCGTCCTTGTTCACTTCGTTTTCTCCTTGTGCTGGCTGATCCAGCCGATGAAGCCGTCTATCGTCAGCCGGATGTAGCTGGCCGAAAGAGGGAGCATGAGGTCGAGGTCGGGCCTGCCGTGCTGGCGGATCGACTTCGACGAAACCTCGTGGAGCGACACGCGCACCGTCCACTCCCTGTCGCCATGCCAGATCTTGACATAGCGGGAGTCGGACCGGCTGCCGCGCCAGTTGTCGTTGACCTTGCGGCTCTTCGACTCGACGAGCGATGCCCGGAAGCCGGCGCTGCGCACCTCCGCGAGGATGCCGCGCGCGAGCATGTCCGGATCGCGCATCTGCGGGACGGGGTTCGTCGCCATGTCAGCGCCCCTTCGCCAGAGAGACGATGAAGGCATGAGCATCGGCGGCCGGCGACGGCTCGAGCAGCTGCGTGGCCTTGGAATTCGTGTCCTCGCGGACCTTCTGCAGGCCGTCGATCGTCACGACGTCGATACGCTTGCCGGTAGCCTTGCGCGCGGCGAGCAGCGGCTCCGCCCAGTAGAGGAACTGGAGGGACACGAAGTTGTGGTTGCCGCGGAAGATGCGGATCTTGTCCTGCAGCACGGCGTCGCTCGAACGGCGCAGCAGCCCGAATGCCTCCGACAGCTGCTGATCGTACTGAGCGGCCATGTCGGTGATGTACGCCTCGGCCTCTCGGCGCGTCACGAACGCCTTGGTATAGTCGAGCGCGGGGTGCACGGCCATGAAGCCGTCGCCGGCGCGGCGGATGCGCCACTCGGTCCGGACGCGCTCCAGCTGGCGCTCTGTCAGCACCAGGCGCACGGCCTCGCCCTTCCACGTGAAGCCGCTCGCGACCTTCGTGGTGAACTGGCGCATCTTCGCGTTCTTCCGCGCTTCCTCCTCGGTGTCGCCGATCTCGCAGATCATGCCGCCGGCATCGACGATGCCGATCATGCCGTGACGGATCGTCGTCGTATCGATGTGCGCGAAGCGGATCGTCGAGATCTCGATGGTCTGAAGTTCGCAGGTATCCATGTCGTCAGTCTCCGCAGCGGCGGTGATTCGCCCTGTGGAGATAGAAGTATTACGGACCGTAATGTCGCGCAAGCACTATTTGCGGTCGGGCCTGAAAAAAAGTAGGATCGGTGATCCCGCGGAGCGTCTCCAGCGCGAAACCGGGCGGACGGCGGCGGCCGCCTCGAGGCGTCATCTCCCTCTCAGGGAAATCCGAGCGGTAGGACATGGACGGAAAGATGACGAACGCCGACACACTCCAGACTGGAAAGGTACGGACATGCAGAAGGTGACGAAGGATCAGCTCGAGGCGCTCATCAAGAGCGAGAGCTACCACGTGGTGGGCACGACGACGATCGCATCCCTCGAGCTGCAGAACGGATTCGTGGTGACCGGCGAGTCGGCTTGCATGAACCCGGCGGACTTCGACGAGGCGCTCGGCAAGAGCATCGCCCGCGGCCGCGCGGTCGACAAGATGTGGCCGCTCGAGGGCTATCACCGGCTGGCGCTGAGCGGCTTCAAGGGGTCGACCCTGCCGACCATGTGACGAAAAAGGGCCCCGGCATCTCGAGACGCCGGGGCCAGTCGTAGCCGTGTCAGGCTATCTCCTGCGACGTCGGTTCCACGACGTCTTGCTGTTGAGCACCTCGTTCCACTCGGGATTCTTCGCGCGGATCGCCCAGATCTGAGCCATCGCCTCGTCGCCCCGGGAACGGAAGGCCCGCTCGCGATCCGGATCCTCGCTACCGTCCGCCGCCCGGATCATCAGCATCTCGTGCGCCGTCTGCGGATGCCTGCGCCACATGCGCGTCACCGGCGCGGCGCCCCGCTGGACCGTCTCGAGAGAGTAGGACTGAGGCACCTCGTCTGCCGTCATCCGCTCCCACGTCTCCACGAACAGCTTGCGCCTCCAGAGCGGCACCGCCGCGCACCAGGCATCGGTCGTCCGGTACGTGACCTCGTGATCGAAGCATGCGATGAAGAGGATGGCGAGCTCGCGGCCGAAGCCGGCATTCATCAGCGTGCGTCCACCCCGCTTCGGCAGGGACCCGGCCGGATAGCCGTTAGACTGCAGACGGCGGTTGAAGTCCTCGTCGATCTTGGCCGCGATCGTCCTGAAGCGGCCGAGCGGCATGGAGGCGATCGCCACGAAGGTGCCGTCCGCTCTGATCTCCGATATGGAGCAGTGAGCGGCGTTCTCGCGGCCGATGGAGAGCGACCAGCATCCGGTGGTCTGGCCTTCCGGGACTGCGTACGGTGCGCCGTCGAGGGAACGGGAAGGGGCGGGAACGTCGAGGAACGACTCCTCGGTCGAGGTCTGCAGCATCTGACACGTCCTGTTCGGGCCTCGTGTCCATCGAAGGTAGATCCTTCCATGTCCGGGCACCTGCGGCTACAATACGCACATGGCGAACGGATCCGCAATCACCGTCACGGGCCTCAGCGAATTTATTTCGAAGGCTGCGTCTCTCGGGCAACCGAACACCCTGACGCGCCCCGTGCGTGCAGCGGCGAAGGATGCGGCCAACCGGCTGCGCATGGACGTCAGCACGAGGATCTCGGCCGAGATCGACCGGCCGCATCCGCTGTTCGGCGATCCGTTCAAGGTGAAGGAGCGCCGTGGCGAGGAGCCTGGCTGGATCGCCGAGACGGACGAGATCGCCGGCGCGCTGATCAGGCGCCTGCAGCTCGGCCGCGGCCCGAAGTCGAAGATCGGCCTGCACCTGGCGCCGGAGGCCCAGGACGCCTACGGCAACCTGCGGCCTGGCGGAATCGCATCGCTACTTGCCGGGCATCCGCGCCGGTTCCTCGTCCGCGGGAAGGGCGGCAGGCTCTCGCCTGGCGTGTGGGAACGGATGGAGACGGGCGGGCTCAAGCCGATCGCCGTGCAGGGAAAGCCCGGGCACTGGACGCGCCTGAAGATGGACATCCGTCCCGACATCCGATCGGCCTCGTCACAGTTCCGTGCCGACGCTCTCCGGGGTGTCTCGAGCCTCTTCAGGTAGAACCCGAGCGTCGCCACCCAGACTATCGTCCCCAGGCTGGCGGCTATCACTCCCGCCGCCAGCACCATCCGTATCTCGTCCAGCATATCCGTCCCTGCATGATTCGATACGTGCCTCAACGCGCTCGGCGACGCCAGGACGCACGCCCTCGCCCTCGGCGATTCGCAGAAGCTGCCAGCGGCTGGCGCCGGTGACGATGGACGCCTCGAGCCATGACAGGCCGTTGATGGAGATCCAGTCCGCCAGGCGGGCAGAGAGGGGGCCGTCCAGAGCCGAGCGCCGCAGCCGCTCCCCGAACATGACCTCGTCCCACGTCGTGCCCCAGAGGGCGCACAGGCCGGCCATCCACGAGTTGCGGCGGTTGCGTCCGTTCTCGCACCGGATGATCGTCTCGCGATTGCAGTCGATCGCGGCGCCCGCCTCGGCCTGCGTGAGTCCGTGCGCCAGGCGCAGAGCACGAAGGACGCCTCCCACCGTGTCCTGGCGGAAGGCGGTCGCAATGTCCTGCGGAGATGGCGCGGCGAACCGTGTCTCATAGAGCGGGCCGGAGCCGTCGAGGCGGGCGGCCATGACGGTTACGGTCCCGTCCTCGACGGTACGCCGCACCTTCACCGGGTTGCGATGAAGGTGCGGGCGCCTCACCGGAAGGTGTGCCCGCAGCGCGCGAGCTCCACCATGATCGCGTGCGTGACCTGATCGGCCAGCGCATCGTCTCCCGTCTCGCGCCAGACGGTGTTGCGGATGACGTCCTTCGGGACGCCGTAGGCCAGCGGCGGCGGCGAGGTGCGGACCTGCACCGTCTCCGTCACCGTCTCGGCCGGATGCTTCTTCGCATCGGCCTTCGTCGCGAAGCGCCCGGTGATGGCGCTGCGCACGATCCTGCGGAGCCGGCTCACGAACGAAGCTCCGGCTGGAGAGACACCTGCCGGAGGAACGGCATGAGGCGGAAGCCCCAGTCGCCTTCCACGACATGCGTGCTCTCGAAGCCGAGCGACGTCGCCGCGATCGCCGGATGCTGCTGAACCAGCATCTGCAGATGTGCCAGCGTCGTCTTGCCATACGTCGCGACGAGCTCGGCGCTCACCGTGATCTCGTCGGCAGCCCGATCGTCGGTCTGCGCCACCTGAGCGGACAGCCGCTTCAGTCCATTGATGTCCATCGTCATCACTCCTCGCCCTGATCATCGTCAGCGAACAGCACGGGCACGCCGTCGCCGATTGCGTATGCCGTCTCGATGTCCTCTCGGCGCATCCAGCGGTCCTTGAGCCGCCCGACGTCGGACCGGGTCCGCGCCGCCACCGCACGCGCCCACCGGATGCCAACGCCCACCGGCGACGTCTCGTCGGCCACCAGCGCGTCATAGGCCGAGAACAGCTTGCGCCAGTGCTTCGGCTCCGCCGCCGCCGTCGAGTCGATCATGCGACGGGCCTGCGTGATCGTGATGGCCAGAGCCTCCGCGACATCCGACCTCGACCAGCCGACGACATTGCAGCACGCGCCCCACATGCCGGCGCTGTCCTGCGGCCAGTCGTCGCGGTCGTCCGCATCGGCCAGCGCGTCGAAGGCCGGATCGAATCCCGTCATCGCCATCACGCGCTCCATCTTGCTCGGATGGACAAGCATGCGCGGATCGGCGTGGCCGATGGCGCTCATGCGCACCAGGGGCGAGTCGACGAGCCAGTCGCGCGCATTGCACAGGAACGGGACCGGCGTGCCGCTCGGCAGATAGGCCGGGTTGCGCTGCAGGGCGTCGACGAGCGGCTCGAGGCGACGCATGAGGGCGATCGGCGTCGGACGCTGCCCGGTCAGGATGCGCGAGATCCCCGTCGTCGAGACGCCCAGGATCTCCGGACCGTCCTGCATGGGATCGAAGCCCATGGAGAACAGCGTGTAGCCCAGCACGCTGCCGCGGTGCTCGGGCAGGTTCTCGCGCTCCACCTGCAGCTGCGAGGCGAGCGTCAGGTCCGGACGCTCCTCGACGAGATCGGAGAGCCGCGCTCGGGCCTTGGTCTTGGTCTTGTTCACTTGTCGTTCCCCTTCGGATAGTAGAACCGGCCGCAGTGCAGAGGGCGTCGGACGATGCCGAGATCCTTCAGCTTCCGCGCCAGCGCCGCCCGGTTCATGCCGATGAACTTGGCGACGTGCGTCATGTTGTCGTCGAGACGCTCCAGATGGTGCAGGAGATACTCGCGTTCGAACTTCGCGCGGGCGTCCCGGAGGTTGAGCGTCTCGTCGATCATACGTCGGCTCCCATGTATTCGAGGCCGTTCTCGATGCAGTAGCGGTGGAATCCGGACTCGTGCAGTTCTCCCGGCCGCAGCTCGATGGAATGGCCGACGGTGCCGCCCTTCCATGAGCCCTTGCGGCGTCCGACCTCGCCAGAGAAGCTGAGGTCCAGCGAACGACGGATACGGTTGCGCCGGAAGTGACGGAGCCAGCTCCAGCGCTTCGTGCCGTACTGCCACTCCATCTCCTCGAGCTGCGTCGTCGCGACGAGCATCTCGCCGTCGAAGTCCCGGAACACGAAGCGCGGCGCCGGCACGACGTCGCGGATCTTCCTCTCGAGATCGATCTGCTTCAGCGGATCCGACTTCGGCCCGCGGCCGAGATCCATCGTGACGACATGCTTGCCGTCCTGGCCGAACCAGCTGTGCCGGATCAGCTTCGTCTCGCGCCACGGATAGAACCAGACCTTGCTCTTCGTCGTGGTGCTGTCGTGCGTCTGCGGCCCGTAGTGGACGTGCAGAGAGCCCTCGAAGGTCGTGAAGCCGTACTCGCGCTCGTGCACTTCCCAGTAGCCCTGCTGCGTCGCGAGGCGGTTCTCGTTCCATGCGTACTGCGATGTGTCGACCCAGTGCTTCCACGGCCTCAGGAACCTGCCGGGAAGCCAGTCCGGCAGGGCGACGATCGCCGTCAGGTGCCCGATGCGGACGCGCAGTCTGGCGCCCGGATAGTCGTCCGCGTCCCCGGAGCCGAGCATGACCGCGAACTGCAGACCCTTCTCCCATGCGAAGGTGAACGGGCCGACGTACGTGTCGCCCTCACCGCTCCATCTGATCGCCTTCATGCCTCGAACTCCTCCGCTTCCTTCTGCCGGTCGACCTTCTCGCCCGCCGCCTCGCGCTCGCGGATCTCGCGGAGCTTGGCACGGATGCGGGCCTGCAGCTTGTGGTCGACCTCGAACTCGAGCTGCCCCGGCGCCATGCGGCTGGCGACCTCCTGCGTCGCCCGGCGCATCTTCTTCGTGAACATCTTCGCCCTGTGCTGCTCCTTCCGACTCGGTGCCGGCGGCGAAGGCTCGCGCTTCGGCTTGGAGTTCTCCGGGACCCTCTTGATCCCGGAGAATTCGCCGCCGCTGACGCCCATAAAGCCAGTCTTGCCCATCACATGCCCTCCTCGTCAGCGGCTTCCTGGCGGACAGCCGGCGTGCGCACGATGCCGCCCGTCTCGTCGCCGACCAGCGCCGCCACGTCGACGCCCAGCGCCTGCGCCAGCATGGACCAGACCGCGGCATCGGCGAACGCCACGGCCTCGACCGTATCGACCGCCATGCGGACGTGGTGCGGCGCCAGCCTGGCGTCGACCGCGATCCAGTCCGGGAGCTTGCCCGAGATCGCCAGCGCCATCATCAGACGCTCGCCCGGCGTCGTGCCCGCCCACCCGTTGAGGGCGATGTTGAGCGCCTGCGCCCGCTGATCCTCCAGAGCGTCCGCGACGGCCTGCTGCCGCACCTCGGCCGCCGCCCGGCGGTGATCCCTCGTCAGGCTCTCGGCCTGCTGCGCCACGGCCTGGCTGATCATGGAACCGGTCAGGTGCGCGATCAGCTTCGGCAGGTGCACCGCCTCGATGGGGCCGGGAACGGCATCCTCGCCGTCGTACCAGTCCTCTCCGCGCTCCACGGCCATCTCCAGAGCCTTGCCGGCCTGCTCGATGAGCCGATACATCTCCTCTGGCTGCACGCCGACGATCCGCGCCGCATACTCGAGCGGGACCATCTCCTCGAGCCCGGCCTCCTGCTGAGCGAACGCCTCGGCCATCCCATCGCTCAGCCCCTTGATGGTGCCCTCGCGGAAGCCCTTCTCGAGCGACGTCTGGCGCGCGTACTCGACCACGCCTGCCAGGTGCACGCGGTCGACGATCTCGTCTTCGGCGCCCTGATGCTCGGCCTGTTCCGGATACGTCTTGCCGAACCGGTGGATCAGCTCGAGCGGGATGCCGCACTGCTCGTGGACGAAGCGCACCGACGCGAAGCCGTTCGACATGCCGGTATAGTCCCGGACCTCGAACAGTACCTGCCCGCTGCCCATCGGCGCCGCCGACGCCGCGACCTGCACGTACTCGTCCGTCGTCACCTCGCCCTCGACCGGATGGTCCTGCGTGCCGACGTCGGCCATCGTCGAGCCGTTCTCGTCGACGATGGCGCTGGCCGGATGATCCTGACCCGTCTCGTCCGCCGACGCGATCTCGTCGATCAGCGCCGCCTCGTGCTTCGCCTCGTCGAACTCCTCGGCCGCCTCCGGCCAGCCCTCGGCGACCAGCTGCGACGCCGTCTTGCGCTCGACGGCCAGATACCCCTCGAGGTCGTCCGCCGTATGGATGGGCATCGGGACCGTCTCGATCTCGTAGCCCTTGCGATAGTCCTTCTTCGCCATGTCAGTTCTCCAGTTCGATGGTGTATCCGGCCCGCAGGATCGCGTCCCGGATCTGTTCGGCGACCTCGAGCGCCACGCGCGCATCGGGCCACCAGTTCGCCTCGTCGCCGAGCCCCTCCGTCATCGCCTCCGCGATTACGTCCTCGAGGGGCTCGACCTTCCTGGCAGTCTTCGGCGTCCTCGCCAGAGAGCGTCTCACTTCTCCTGCTCCTCCTTCCATGCCCGCAGAGCGGCCTCCTGGCGCTCGTCCTCCGCCTCCTGCTCCCACGACGCCGGCGCCGCCGCACGGCACAGCGAGATCCCGAGAACTACCACCACCACATAGGCGGCCAGGGCGATCCAGAGCAGCGTCATTCGGCACCGGCCCGGACGCGAGCGTCCTCGATCTGCTCGGCAGTCGGACGGGTGCCCGAGATGCCCATGATGTACGCCAGCGTCACCGCCTGCGTCACGATGTCGAGCTCGCGGTCTGACAGTGGCCTGTGCGTCAGCTTGGACACGATGACCTCGGTCACTAGCACCAGCTCGCCCTTCGTGGCCGGATCGAATCCGTCCTGCCCCTTCGCGGCGCGGCGATCGCGGCGGTTCATTCGCCCTTCTCCTTGCGGCTCGCGATGATCGCCAGCAGGTCGATCCCGGCCCATGCAAGGAATGCGAACTGCTTCGTGCTGCCGAACTCCGAGAGGCTCGCGCCTAGGATAGCCATTGCCGCCAGAGCCCACATCATCACGTCGCCGATCGCATTTAGAATGGCGAGCCTGTTGCGCAGCTTGGTGATCCGCGTCTCGTTGGCTTCGATCTCGCGCTGCTCTTCCAATGCCTTGAGCAGCATTTCCCTTCCGTCCATCACCTGTCCTCCTGTCCCTTGATCCACCATCCGGCGACACCTCCGCCGAGCGAGCCGAGCACCAGCCCGGAAACGAAAATGATCAACATCAGCGCACCCTCTTTCCAATGGCGAAGACCACGACCGAGGTCATGATCCCGCACACCACGCCGATCAGCACGGAATCCCCCATGCTCGGCACGTGTCCGATCAGGATCCATGCGGCCAGCCAGACCACCGTAGTGACGATCGCCTGCATGATCATGGTCACGATCAGGATTCCGTTATCGCTCACCGTACCACCTCCTCGCGGACACCCGTCCGCATCGCCACGGCGAGGGCACCGGCCCCCGCCATCGTCGTCACCGCCCCGGCCACGATCGCCAGATCGCCGCAGAACGCCCCGAGAACCACGACGCCGATCAGCATCCAGCCGACCACCGCCACGAGCCGCATCCAGCCCCGCTCCGCCACGAGGAAGGACACGCCCGCCCCAATCAGGATGAAGAGAAACATAGCGCCCATCACGCGGCCTTCCTGTAGTCACGGAGGAGCGGAGCCCAGAACGCCGAAGCGAGCAGCTCCTCGAACGACGGGACCGGCATGCCGAGATCCCGCAGGCACGCCATGCGATGCCGGATGATCCGGGCCCGCACGGTCGAGACGCTGATGCCGATGGCCCGCGCCGTCGCCGAGAGCGATCCCGTCTCGCGCAGCAGGGCCCACGTGCCCCGCAGAGCCTCCCGGCTGTCATGCTTGCCGCCATGGGCGAAGCGCGTCGGGACGGGGAACGGAACGACCTCGCAGACGCCCTCGCGATCCTTGACCCTGGGGATGTGGAGATCGTGCACGAAGATCCGGCCACGGCCGACCTCGGCGTTCCAGAGGAGCTGCATCGCCGTCAGCGCGACCTCGTCCTCGTCGAACATGTTCATGGCCTCGCGCTCTGCCAGCGTGGCCTGCGGATGCGGGAGCAGCTCGCCCTCGAGCTCGGCGTGGTAGACGACGCCCGGCGTCACGATGTGGGAGAAGCGGATCATGCCGGGATCTCCCATGCCTTCACGTCGTTCGCGCTCGCCACGATCATGTGGCCGTCGACCGCGTGGACGACCTCGGCGCCGACGCCGACGTACCAGAGCTTCCTGCCGGCCAGCTCCATGGCCTCTGCATCCGAGGACCGGATGGCTTCGAGGACCTGCCGTGCGGCCCGGTCCCTGAGTTCCTGAAATCGAGACATGTGCCTCTTCCCGTGAATACGCCAAGGGCACCAGCGCCCTCGGTGACTACCGTTCTATGATGACCGGATGGGTCCGTCAATCCCCGACGTGCACTGAATTGTGGAAATAATGAGGGATGGCCCCGGCGAGGACCGGATGCTCCGCCGGAGACCGGATGGGTCCGCAGACGGGGACCGGATGGATCCACGATGGCCGGATGGTTTTCCGGGGACCGGATGGTTCCCAGGGGCGCAAGCCTGCGGCGGGGACCGGATGGTTTCGCGGGGGCGGTCCCGTGGGTGCGGTCGTGCGGGCGGCGCGTCCACGGGGCCGCGTCGGGCGGGCTGGAGGGGTCCGGATGGTTTCGTAAGGGCGAAGCCCCTCTGCCGGAGCCCGTCCGCGACTCGGCGCGATCCGCCCGGACAACCGGCGTCCTCCCCGACAGGGGGTTGCGACCCGGACCGGTCGAGCGGCCCTGCCCATGTGGCACTAAAGTCACGCATGTGGCACCGCTACAACACGGTGACAAATCGGCCACAGTCGAAAAAAACGCCCTGCGACGCGAAAAAATCGCCAACGGCCCTAAAATAACGCTTTACAGATAGGGCCATTGGCCCCATATTGCAGTTGTCGGGACGGAATGGCCGCCCGGCGATACTGGAGATACTACCATGGCACGTTCGAACAAGGCTCCGAAGACCGTCACCGTCAAGGTCGGCGGCGTCCCCTGCACCATGGCGCGCAAGCCCGGCAAGGCCTATGCGGCCATGCTCAAGGGCGACCGGCTCGGCAAGCTGTCGACCGATACGATCCTCGAGCGCGAGGCCGAATGGGCCGCCAGCGAGGTGCAGCGGCTCGTGGGGCTTACGATCGACCGCAACTATGGCGAGGCGCTCAAGGCCTGGCACTACCGCGCCGTCTCGGCCTACTACTCGGCGATGACGAAGCTCGGCCGCCCGGTCGTCCCGGCCGCCACGGTCGACGAGTCGGAGCCCGAGCTCTTCGAGGCCCCGGCGGTCGAAGTCGACGAGGTCGAGCCGGACCTCGTCGCGATCCGCCAGGCGCGCGCGCTCGAGATGGGCGAGGCCGCCGAGGTCTCGCCGCTCGACACGGTGCTCGGCTTCGCCGAGTTCGTCGAGGCCTGCGACGCCGAGGACGCCCGTCCGGTCGTCGAGTTCGGCGCGATCGAAGCCGTCGTCGAAGAGCAGCCCGTCCGCGATCTCCCGGCGCTCGAGGTCGTCCCGGACTTCGCCGACGCCGCCGAGATGCATGCATGGCTTGCCGACCGTCCCGGCGCCGCTCCGCACATCGAGCGGACCTTCCTGCACGTCTCCGCGATCGCCGAGGCCGAGGCCCGCCGCGACCGGGAGCGCGCCGAGCGCCGCGTCGTCCCGCCAGCCGACAAGGTGCCGAGTGTGCCATTTATGCCACGCAAGCCGGCCGCCCTGGCGCTCGCCGACGCCTTCCGCGAACGATACGGCCGAGCGGCCTAAATAAATCGCGATGGCCCTAACTTTTCGATTGACGGTTAGGGCCGTTGGCCCCATATTACAACTACAGGGCGCGGATGAGCCGCCGCCCCGAACGAAGGACTAGCAATCATGATCTCCATCGCACGCCAGGACGCCCCGCAGCTCTACTCGAACGGCGTTACCGACGCCGAGATCGACGCCGCCGCATGGGACTCGGTCATCGAGTCGGCCGACTACGAGTTCAACCTCGGCCGGTTCGGCAGCTACCCCCGCGCCGCCCGCGCCGAGGCCCGCCTCAACGTCGAGCGGATGCAGGAGGCCCTGCGCCGCCCCGCCTTCCTCGCCGAGTTCCTCAACACCCCCGGCAACGCCGAATTCTCGGCCTCCATCAAGTTCTTCGACCTCGCCCGTACCTTCCCGGCCGAGTGCCTCAAGGCCGCCGAGCTGGCCTTCGACAACGCCGACGTGGCCGTCGAGGCAGAGCGCGCCGCGATCCGCGCCGAGCGCGGCGAATAAAAATCGATAGGCCCTAACTTTTCACTTGACGGTTAGGGCCATCGGACCTATTATCAACTTATCGGAAGCGGATAGGCCGCTACCGCAGGAGACTGAAGATGATCACCGAAACGAACAAGTACGGCACGCCCGAGGCAGCCTGCGTCGTCGCGCACGAGTGCTATGGCATCCGCAACGCCCTCGACTTCCAGCAGGCGGAGATCAGCAACATGATCAAAGCGAACATGCTGCCCGGCCCGCACGGCTTCACCACCGACGACAACAAGGCCGTTGGCAAGGCGCTCCGCGCCGTCCTGCAGGGGATCCAGGCTCAGTCCGCACGCAACGAGGCCCGCCTCGAGGACGTGCTCCCCTGGACGATCTGAGATGACCGACTCCGACTTCGACTCCCTCGACGAGGCGGACCTCGAATGGTTCGCCGAGTCCTACCGCCTCAACGCCGAGGGCTATGCCCTATCAATGGAGAATGACGATGACGCCTGAACGCTTCCGCGAGATCCGCACCGCCCTTCGGATGACCGCCGACGAGATGGCCGCCACGCTCCGCCTAGAGGGCGGTCGGGCCATCCGCCGCTACGAAGCGGGCGACCGGGCCATCCCCGGCCCCGTGGCCGCCCTCATGGACGTCCTTGCCGCCCTGCACGTCCGCCCCGCCGACTAGCCCCGCACGCCCCCCGCCGCGCTTCGATCGCCCCGCCCCTACCCAGGGTGCGGGGCTTTCGTTCGTCCTGCGTCGACGTGTCGAGGTGTCTACATGTCTACATTTCGACGTGTCTGAGTGTCGGGATGTCGACGCGGTGCGGGGGTGGCATGGATGCGCAGTTGCATGCAATCGCTCCCTGTCGCAGCCGCTGTGTTGAGGCGTGGCGCTGCGATGGTGATCTCTCAGCGTGCGCCGTGGCGACGCGGTTTCTGTAGGCTGGCGCTGGCTCGGCGTGTCGCGTGAGCCGCGCTCTCAGGGCGCTCGCGTATTGGGCGCGGAGCCGGGGCGTACCGCGGACCCCCGGGGGTGCTAGGTTCTCCCTCCGATCCTCGAGGCGTCCGGCGGGGCTGTCGCCCCTCTGCCCCAGCCTATATGTCGAGTCGCCGCCGACGCCATCGGACAGACAGCCCGGCCAGGCCCGTCGCGTCGAGGCCACCGCCCTACCGCTTCTCCTCCCGCGCAGCGGTTGCGCCCGCGACCATGAGGTGCCCGGGACGGTGTCGGTTGAACGACTACGGTACGTACATGACAGGAGGGAGTCTCTGATACCCATACAGCAGGGCACATAGCGACAGTACTATATCTACTATATGCGTAACCTCAGGTTACCGGCTCGCACGCCCTTTTCGATGCGTGAAAAACGACCTCGTACGAGAGAGCCGATAACCTCAGGTTACCGGCTCCAGTAACCTCAGGTTACCGGCTCGCACGCCTATTGACGTCATGCCCGTTATGCGTAATATTGAGATCACCAGCCGGCAGTCGGCTGCGTATCCCCGGCGTGTGCCGGTGACGGGAAAGGCAAGGCAATGAGCTCAGGCTCCATCACCCCCATCCAGCTTCAGACGAAGGCGAGGTTCCTGTACGGGAACCACTGGTACGAGCGGCTCGGCCGGAAGCTGCGGATCCGTCCGCGCGACTTCGAGGCCATGCTGAGAGGCGAGAAGGACATTCCCGACGAGGTCGCGGCGTTCCTGGTAGAGGCTCTGCATCAGCGGATGACGGAGAACCGGGATCACCTCGCGGACCTGGTCGGAGAGGCGGCATGAAGCTGGGCTACGAGGCGGGGAGCTTCTACAGCTGCCTCAAGGATCTGAAGAAGAGCGACGTGTACTGCTCGCTCTCGCTGCTGTCTCGGGCGATCTACGAGCAGATCGAGGCGAGGCACAGCGGCTTCCGGAACAACGGATGGATCATGTACACGATCGCGGACGCGAGGCGTCACACGCAGGTCCAGAAGCAGAACACCATCGTGGCGGCGTTTCAGGAGCTGATCGACAAGGGCTTCCTCGTCGAGACGTGGCGCACGGGCGATCCGGCGCTGATCGCGAAGGGCTATGGCCGGACGTGGCTTCTGACGTCGCACCCGGCGGACATGATGGGCACGAGGATCGTCGCCAGCAACGCATGGACGGAATGGGGCGGCAAGCCGGTGAAGCTGCCGAAGCTGCCGTCGATCTACCCGCCCGATCGCGCGGCCGAATACGGCAAGGAGCCGCTCCCCACGTCGCCGAAGCGCGACAGGAAGCCGACAGGGCCGCGCGGGAAGGCGCAGGAGCCGTCGGCACCCCCGACGCCGGCAGCTGCCGCTGACGAGCGTCCTACGGCCACCGTCGTGCCGTTCGAGCGGCGTCCGGTCCGTCATGACATGATCGACATTCCGGAGGGTCTGGAGGAGCACTATCGGCGCTTCCCGGAAGAGGTTCGACTCTGACTCTTTCCGGATGACGCATTCGCGGCTATCATGAGAGGCTATGGGCAGTCCTACTCGTCGAACTCCAGTGCAGACCGTGGCGGTGACGCCGGCACCTGTGCCGCCTCCCGTGAACACCGGCAAGCCTACCGCGGGCCTCAAGGCGGCCGGCGGATCGGCGCGGCGGAAGGTCGAGGCCGCGACGATCATGAACCAGGGCGAGGCGGCGGCGGCGATCGGCATCACGCGCGGGACGCTGCACGTATGGAAGCAGAACGGCTGTCCCGGCATCGAGGCTTCCGGCGTCAACCTTGGCAAGGTGCTCGCCTGGCGCGAGCAGAAGGCGGAGGAGCAGGGCCGGAACGGCGAGAGGATGGCGAACGTCCTCAACGGGCAGATGTCGAAGGCGGACATCGATGCGCAGATCCGCTTCCACGATCTGCTCGAGGTATCCGAGAAGACGGTGCGCCGGCGCAGCGAGTTCATTCCGGTGGATTCCGTCACCGGCAATCAGTCGGTGATGCTCGGGCGTATGATGTCGATCCTGCGCATGCTCCCCGACACGCTGGACGAGGAGCTCGAGCTCGCGATGTCGTGCACGTGCGGCGGCTGCGAGATCAAGCGCTCCGAACGGCGCGCGATCGTCCGCTCGGCGTGCGATACTCTGGCCGAATTCCTCAACGCGGACCGTATCGTGAACGGCTTCGACGAGGAGGTGCCGAAGGAGCTCGAGGACTATGCCGACGAGCTGATCGCCGATGACGAGGACGAGATCCGGAAGACGGCCAAGGCGAAGGCGAGCGACCAGGCCAGTCGTCTGGCGGCGTTCATGGAAGACGACGACTGATGGCCGCGACGACGCGCCAGATGACGGTGCAGCGGCTCGAGGCTGAGCGCCGCGAGAGGCTCCGCGAGGGCTTCCGTCGCCGTATCGAGCAGCTTCCCCGCCGGGCGCGCTTCCCGTCGCTCCGCGAGCAGCTGCTGTCCCTGGCGCAGCGCGAGGAGACGGTGAAGCTGTTCGAGCACCTGTACGAGCAGGGCAAGGACGCGCTCCTCGAGCCGACGATGCGCAAGTGGCGCCAGAACATCCAGGATATCGTGAAGCCGACGCCGCAGATGCGGATCCCGGACTTCATCGAAGATCGCCAGATCGGGCGCAAGCTGCCGCCGGAGAACGGTCTGACCCCCGGTCCCGTCAAGATCTCCAAGCAGGAGATCGCGCGCTCCATCCTCCTGGCCGTGCACGAGCCGGGCGTGCGGACGATCAGCGTCTGCATGTCGCCGCAGATGTGCAAGACCTTCATCATCGAGTGCATCTACGCCTACTTCGCGGTGATCGACCCGACGACGGTGATGATCGTCATGCCGGACGATCAGTCGCTGAAGGAGTTCGTCTACGGCAAGCTCGACAAGATGATCGAGAACATGCCGTCGCTGAAGGGGCGGCTGACGAAGAACGACCTCGGCATCAAGATGGGGCCGGGCTTCCTCGGCATCCAGACGATCGCCGGCTCCGACCGCCGTCTGGCCGGCAAGACGATCCGGATCGTGCTGCTCGACGAGATCGACAAGCCGCTGCCGGGCAAGGGCGGCGACTTCGTCGACCTGGCCGACAAGCGCGCCGTCACGTTCAAGGATCTCGGCCTCTCCTACCGCTCGTGCACCCCGACGACGGAGAAGGGCCGCATCTGGGGCTTCCTCATGAACAGCGACATCCGTCGCTACTTCGTGGAATGCCCGCACTGCGGCGTCGAGCAGGCGTTCCGCTGGTCCGACGATCCCCGTCCCGAGGAGGAGATGGAGGACCGCTACGTCCGCTGGAAGGAGGACGCGACCGGCAAGGCCATCCCGGGAACGCTGCGCATGCACTGCCAGGGTTGCGACGAACCCTTCAGCGATCCGCAGCGCAAGCGGGCCTTGCGCGCCGGCGTCATGCGCCAGACCAAGCCGTTCACGTGCTGCGGCGAGGAGCAGGACCCTCTGCAGCTCCTCAAGGAGATGCACCCGAAGGACCTGTGGAACCACGACCACTACGACGGCGTGGGCTACGTCATGTGCCGGCACCACCGGAACGAGGACGGATCGCTCAACCATGAGTGCAAGAGCGTCCGCGAGCCGGCGATCGAGGATCTCCCCGGATCCGCGGTGACCAACCGCGACATCGGCTATCACGGCTGGCACGCTCAGTCTCAGCTCATCGAGGTCGACGACATGGCGTCCGACTTCGTGAACGGGAAGGCGGGCCCGAAGGCGTGGCAGTCCTTCATGAACAACACGCTGGCGCTGCCCTACAGCGGCAGCCGCGTCGTCGACATCGACTTCACGCAGCTCCTCGGCCGGCGCGAGGCGTACACGAGCCATCAGCTCAACGATCGCGCAGTGTTCCTGACGTGCGGCGTCGACCGCCAGAAGAACTATCTCTCCTACCAGGTCGTGGCATGGGGGCGCGGGCGCGAGTCCTGGCTCGTCACCGAAGGCGAGTTCAACGGCTCGACGCTGATGGATGCGCCGTGGGTGCAGCTCGACAACTTCCTCGCGAAGAGCGTCTGGTACACGAAGAGCGGCCGACCGATGAAGATCGAAGTGACGTGCGTCGACACCGGCGGCGGCTTCGGCGTGGAGGACGACGGATTCGCGGGCACGGAGCGCGCGAAGCGCTTCTGCCTCGAGCGCATGCACCGCAACATCCTTCCGATCGCCGGCGCCCGCAACGACGGCCGCGTCGACGACCTGAAGGACATCTTCGATCCACGCGGCGCCTTCGGCAAGTCCGTCTACTATGTCGGAACCGTGCAGGCGAAGATGCAGGTGATGGACTGGCTCGTCGTCGGGCCCGATCCGCAGCCTGGCTACTGCCATTTTCCGGCCGACGTCCGCCTCGAGTTCCTCAAGTCGCTGACTTCGGAGCAGAAGGTGATCGATCCGGAGAGCGGCAAGATCGGATGGGAGAAGAAGAAGGGCCACCGCCGCAACGAGGCGCTCGACACGCGCGTCTACGCCCTGGCGGCGTCCTACGCGTTCGAATACATCCATGGCACGACGATCGATCGCGAGGCCGACATGAAGCGGATCCCGTATCTTCCCTCCGAGGAGGAGATCGTGGCGACGCGGACGTCCATGGAATCGCTGAAGGCGATGAGGAAGGCCGTATCCGGCGACAACTCATCCAGCAATGTAGACGGAGCGCCTCGACCTGTGGTAAATCTGCCACAGCGCAGGGCCTACCCGGTCGTGCCTCGTAACAACCGGGCTCCGGTGCGGCCTCGCCGCCCGGTCCCACGCTTCTAGGGGGCGCGAGTGGCCGATACGCCGATCAGGACCGATCAGGTGGAGTCCATCACCACGGACGGAGACACGATCCGCCGCAAGGTGACCAGTGTCGCTGACCAGATCGCGGCCGACAACCATAACGCGGCGCGCAATGCGCGCGTGTTCTCCATCCCGCGCCGTCTCGCGAGGAAGATCTGATGGGCATCTGGCAGCGCATGGGGGATCAGCTCCGCGGAATCACCGTGGAGATGGGGCGCGCCACCCCCGTCGAGGACAGTCCGGAGGCCGTCCTGCAGGAGATCGTCGCGAACGTGCCGGCAGTCGCCAGTCCGTCGCCCCAGATGATCGACATGGCGAAGGTCTGGACGGACAAGCTGATGCAGTGGCGCAAGATGCGCTCCCTGGCATCGATGTACTCGCCCGGCCTCGACGTCGACGTCGACGGGACCATGGGCCGCGGCCGGATCCACCGCCTGGGCAACATCGGTCCGCGCGAGCGCATGCTGGCAGTCGCGGAGCGCCGCGCGGAAGGCCGTATGCTGTATCAGCGCAACGCGATGGCGCAGCAGGCCATCAACCTGTGGGTGCTCTTCACGATCGCCAACGGCCTGAATTACAAGTTCCGGCCCAAGACGCGGGCGAAGCAGTTCACGAAGAAGTGGAATCAGTGGGCGTTCTCGAACGAGGCCCACATCATGCGCCACCTGACGCTGCAGGAGATCGATCAGCAGACGGTCCGCACCGTGAAGGCGGAAGGCGAGGCCCTCGTGCGCTGGTTCCGTCCTCTGGACAACCGTGCCGTGCCGCTGGCGATGAACGTCTATCAGACGGACCACATCTCGACGCTGATGCACTTGCAGTCGCAGGTCCCGAACGGCTACGTGGCCGACGGCATCGATCGCAACCGCTACGGCGCCCCTATCGGCTGCTGGTTCCACCCGCGTCACCCGAACGACGGATGGTCGGAGCCGGAATACGTCGCGTGGGACGATCCCAAGATCGGCCGCCAGCTCGAGCTGCTGTTCCTCGGCGAGGCGGCGAACATGACGCGCGGCGTGAACAACCCTGGCGCCATGGCCCTCGACCTCGCCCTCGACGCAGCGGACGTGCGCGGCCTGCGCGTCGACCGCATGCGTCTCGAGTCGAGCGAATCGCGGTACGTCACCACCGGAGCCATCCCCGCAACCCCGCGGATGATGAGCCCCATTGCGCCCCCTGTCGCTCCGGAAGGCGCTGACGGCCCGGCCTATGACGAGGCCACCGGCCAGCTGCTGCAGCCTGCCTCTGTGCCCGAGTTCGACGGCAGCATGCCGAGCTGGATGGAGATGTTCCAGTTCGTCAACGACGTCATGTCGAACCCCGGTTCGACGCCGGTGCTGCTTCCGGGCATGGACATTCACACGCGCGAGATGGGGCAGTCGAGCGACTTCGCGCCGATGTGGAAGATCCTCGAGCGCGGCATCGCTCAGTGCTATGGCGTGCCCGGTCCCTGGCTGTCTCAGGACGCCGCCGATGCGAACATGTCGAGCATGAACAACATCGTCATGCCGTTCCGGAACGACGTCGAGAGCCTTCAGGAGATCGTGATCAACCGCGTCGCCAACATCACGGCGCGCAATTTCATAAACGCCGGCAATTCGATGGGCATCCGCAATGGCGGATGGGCCGAGAACGCCGACGAGATGGAATACACGGTTTTCGGCAACAAGATGGCCTCGACCCAGGCCGACAAGGACATTCGCATCATCGTCACGATGCTGGCGAACCGTCTCATCTCGTATGAGGAGGCCGTGCAGATGCTCGGGCGCGATCCCGAGGAGCTGAAGGCCGCGATCAAGGCGAACCGGAAGTGGCTGGCCTCGGAAGGCGCCATGCCGGCGGAAGGATCTGCCGCGCTGCCGTTCTCCATCTCGCCCCAGATCCAGGCGCAGATGGACCAGGCCGCGGCCGACGAGCAGGCGGCCGAGGACGCGGCGCAGAAGCCGAATCCGGGGTCCGCCGGCGGCGGCCGTGGCAATCAGGTCGACGACTGATGCAAACGGGACACATGCCCACTTGCAGGATAGATCGGGACTGTGGTAGAAATGCCACATGGCAGGGGAACCCGCATGAATGAGCTCTGGCTCTATGGGCTGATCGGAGACGACGAGGCGGGCTGCGGCGTGAATGCCGTGCGCCAGTTCCTCGACGACAATCCGTCCGGCGACTTCCGTCTCCGAATCCACTCCGTGGGCGGCGATGTCATGACGGGCGTCGCGATCTACAATCTGCTCCGCGCCGCAGAGGCTTCGGGACGCAGGATCGAAGTCATGATCGACGGCCTGGCCGCTTCGATGGCTTCCGAGATCGCCATGGTGGGCACCACGATCAGCATCGGCCCGGCCGGCATGATCATGATACACAACCCCTCGAGCATCTGCATCGGCGGCGCGCGCGAGATGCGCGAGCAGGCCGCAGCCCTCGACGTCGTCGCCAAGCAGGCGATCTCCATCTATTCGGCGCGGTCCAAGCAGACCCCCGAGGCCGTCGCCTCCATGATGGACGCGACCACGTGGATGGACGCCGAGAAGGCTCTCGAGCTCGGCTTCGTCGATAGCATCTCCGATCCGGTCGACGCGACCATGCAGGCGAAGAAGCCGGTGGTTCCGATCGACGTGACCCTCATGTCGGGACTGAAGAACGTTCCGGTTGATCACCCCGACATCATTCTCGTGAACCCCGTCCAGATGATGGCGGACGCGAAGAATCCACCCCCCGCAAAAGCAGGAGACTCCAAGGTGCCCGATACCACGACCGGCGGGGGCGACGCCTCCAAGGACGGCAAGGCCGTCGACACGACCGCTTCGACCCTTCCGACGATGACTGCTGCTCAGGTTGCCGCGAACACCGATCGCTGCAACAAGATCAACATGATCGCCGAGAAGTTCGGCGACAAGGTCGAGAACATCGCAGACCTGAAGAATAAGGCGATCGCCGAGATGACGGCCGCCGATACCTTCATGAGCATGTGCTTCGAAGCCGAGATGAAGGCCGACAAGGACGATCAGGATGCTGGCCGTGGCCCTTCGCCGCTGCTGCCGCGCATCCAGTTCGCGCCTGGCGACCATCTCTCCCCGCTCGACCGCGTGCACGAGGACCGCGGCATCGCCATGAGCATGATGGCCCGCTACCGCAACGGCATGATGAAGGCCGACGAGGTTGGCGAGCGCTATCGCCCCTACATGCAGGACAAGGTCGTCGACGTCGCCCGGTTCTGCCTCAGCAACCACCCGATGGTCGACAAGCGCCAGCTCGCGAAGATGACCTCGCGCGAGGTCCTGAAGCTCGCGGTCGTCATGCGTGGTATGCACACCACGTCCGACTTCCCCGAGCACCTGGCGCGCGGCTTCCAGCGCGTGCACGATGACGGCTACCTCAAGGCGGCGTCGCGCACCAACTTCCAGTTCTGGACTGGCGAGAAGGAGGTCCGCGACTTCCGCGAGGTGAACATCGTGTCCGCGAGCGCGCTCTCGGGCTTCAAGACGATCCCGGAGGGCTCGGGCTTCGAGCAGATGACGCGCGACGAGTACACCTCGTCCGTCGCCATCGAGAAGCGTGGTGGCGACATCACGTTCTCGCTCGAGGCAATCGAGAACGACGACCTCGGCTTCCTCACGGACGTGCCGTTCCGCATGGGCATCGCGGCCCGCCTCGACGACCAGAAGCTGGCCGAGCGTGCGCTGATCCGCGGCTTCCGCAAGGACGGCAAGACGGGCGTGAGCGCGACCATCTTCACGGTCGAGAACCTGACCCTGATGCCGGAGGACCATGACCTCAACGTCGAGGCTCTCGAGATCATCACCGATCTCCTCGGCGCTCAGGAAGAGCCGGCTGCGCGCAAGCTGCGCGAGGCGGGCGAGGGCGACGACGTGATGTTCCTCAACTATGGCCTGAAGCAGCTGCTGACCGGCCGTGGTCTGCGCGGCATCGGTTCGCGTCTCTCCAAGGAAAACGCCTACCTCCCGACCGAGTTCGGCAAGGATAACCCCTTCGCCGGCACGTTCGAGCACTACGTGCTCAACTACGTCGACCCGCTCGACTATTTCGGTCAGGACAACATCGACCTCGGCGCCTGCGTCACCATGGTCAACCAGCGCGGCCACCGCGAAGCGGAGATCTACCCGATCGACGTTCCGGATCGCCTGGCAGTCCGCTGGGGCGTGCTGAAGCGTCGCGGCGCCGCGATCATCAACGAGCGCGGCATCGTGAAGGGCCACCAGGAGCGCCCGACCAACTATGGTCAGGAAGCGGCCGCCGACGCCGGCACCGGCAACTGATGGAGATGGGGAGGCTCCGGCCTCCCCTGATCCGTCCAAGGACGTAGAGGAGATCGTCAGATGTTTGCAACGACCCACGATAACACGCTGACCCTGCCGGTCCCGGCTGGCGGCGTGAAGAACCAGATTCCCGTTTTCATGTCTCGCTTCCTCGCGGTCGTTCCGCAGAAGGACGAGCCCTTTGTCGAGGGCAAGACCTTCGCCGGCGTCGTGTCCGGCATCGAGACTGTCGTCGACGTTACGGGGATCGCAGCCAATGCAGACGCCTATCAGCAGGTTTGCGTCAAGAATGACGGAACCGTGGTTCTCGGCAACCCCTCCGCCACCCAGGCGAAGCTGGGCGTCACCAAGTTCGCTATCGATGCGAAGGCGGGCAATACCGATCCCGCCGCCCCGATCGTGGCCACCCAGCGGGTGAAGATCATCGTCCAGGGCATCTAACTGCCCCGGAACACAAGGCGCAATGCGCCGCGGGAGGCCGCCAGGAGAGATCCCGGCGGCCTCTTTCGTAGGAGAGACACATGATCGACAGTCCCGACACGGAAGCCATGGCGGCGGACATGATCGTCTTCGGCGGCCGGACGTACGAGCTCTACCGCGACGGCGTGCAGGATCCCGTCTACATTCCCGCCATCTTCCAGATCGTGAAGCCGAGCACGCCGAACGCGACCGCCGGCATGAACCTGAAGGAGCGCGGCCACAGCGGCGGCGCCCTGTTCAAGACGGACCCGAACTCTCCGCTCCAGCCCGCCATCGGAGACGAGTTCGAAGCGTTCTTCCAGACATGGAAGATTGCGACCAACGGAAGGCTCAAGGGGGCGTTTCGCATCTGGACGTGCAGTCAGGTCGTCGAACCCAAACCATGATCGTCGCTGTTGCAGGATGGATCGCAACTGTGGTAGAAATGCCACATGGCCGATAGCGCTCAGACTCTGATCATGCTCGCACTGGCGGAAGTCGGTCGAGGCATGGGCTTGGCCGACGATCAGATCCTGATCGAGCGCGGCGTGGAGATCGATCAGGAGTATGAGGGCAGCTTCCTCGCCCTCGAGATGACCGACGTCGATTCCGAGTTCCTCGGCGAGCGTCTCGGCCGCGATCCCAAGCGTGCGGTGATGCGTCACGACCTCAACGTCGCCGTCCTCCTCTCGTTCTATGCCGCGGACGATGCGGAAGTGCATCGCCTGAAGAACACCGTCCTGGTGGACTTCGCGAACGGCGTCGCCAACAGCAAGGGACTCCGCGCCCTCTCTTTCAATTTCCGGCTCGCCAAGCAGCGCTTCTATCGTGGCCTAGACAGCCAGGAGCGCATCGTCCTGCGTGCCGCATGCCAGGTCAACGTCGTCTATCGCGCCTACGCCAATGATTCGGCCGTGGCGATCCAGCCACAGTAAGGAGGACCACCATGTCGAATGAACTTGCACTGCTTGACGAGGATCTGATCGTTGCCCGTGGCGGCACCGACTTCGACCCCGATGCCAAGTTCGGCATCAAGCGCCAGGATCTGGGCGAGGCCGACGTCTCGACCAACATCTCCAACACGTTCGAAGACCGCAAGACCCGGAAGAAGCTCAACCGGATCGTCATCAAGCGCGTCAAGACCGACTCGACCAACACCATCACGGTGACGTGCTATCAGGAGCGCAAGCCGGTCCTGATGATGAAGAACCTGGCACCGGCGGAAGCGATCCATCAGGACGCAGCCGTGGGCCTGGCCCTGCCCGATGACGTCGCTGGCATCACCGAGGTGGCCTACGGTCAGCTCGTCAACGTCGGCAAGGTCGGCATCTTCGGCGTCGCGCTGAAGGCCGGCACCGCCGCCGGCGCGACCGTGCTGCAGGAGGAGGTCGACTATCACGTCATCAACACCTCCGGCGACATCGAATTCCTGAAGGCTCAGAAGTTCGGCGTCGGGGGCCTGCAGGGCACGTTCTCGTGCATCGAGGATGACGGCGACGAGTACGCGCTCAACACCTACGACGAGGTGACGGGCTACCTGACCGTCCACACCGTCGCGGAGGACGACGCCCGTTCCTCGTACAAGCGCTGGTACGTCGGTATCGCCCCCAACGGCGACATCACCGAAGTCACCGGCGACGACGGCGAGATCGGCTGGGCCTTCGAAGCGCGCGTCCTCGCGGATCCGAAGAGCTCCAAGTTCGTCAGCGGCCGCATGCGGAACCTGCCGACGATGGCCGCCATCCAGGAGGCGATCGACGCAGCCAATGGCGACGATGGCGACGACGGCACCCCGTAATCGTACAACCCCGGGGCCGGGCAATTCCGCCTGGCCCCATTACCCTGTCTGGAGATACACGTGACCGCTCACAACCCCCGTGCAGCCAAGCTCGAGCGGCTTCGCCAGCGCATCGTCAAGGACCCCCGCTACTACATCCTGATGGGTGGCGAGGCGGAAGAGATCCAGCTCCCGAACGTCGTGCAGTGGCGCCACCTGGCCGACATGCATCCGATGATCGACGTGCTCTTCGGCGCCAAGGGCGAACTCGCCAAGGGCTTCGACCAGACCGACGACTACTACCGCATGCAGGCCGACGTCGTCGGCATGTCCTTGGCCCTGCAGACCGCCAAGGAAGAGGGCTTCGATTTCGACATCGCCGAATTCGAGAGCTATGCGGAGATCGCGCGCGACCTCGTTCCGATGGAGCTCGAGGCGGCGTGGATCACGATCTACGGCGCAAGCATGCCGCTGGTTAAGATCCATTTCGACCAAGCGGAAGCCGAGGCCGCCAAGGAAGGAAAGGAAAACCTCGGCGCCAGCAAGACGGTGACGAAGGCCAAGTCGCCGCGCAGGCGCAGCCCGAAAGCATCTTCGAATTCTACATCACCTGCGCAGAGCAGCTGAGGCTTCCTACCGGGGGCGGCTATCCGGACGCCCTCGACTGGACTCCTCGAATGGTGATGGAGCGCTACTGGCGGTATCGCAGGGCGCGCGACGAGATGCTGATAGAGGATGCGATCGCGGTCCGGGCTGGCGGAACCGACGAGGAGGGATGGAACAAGTTCATCGCCTCTCGCCAGCCGGATACCCGGGAGATCGACCCCGAGATCCAGCCGGCGAAGGGCGAACAGAAGCCTAAGACGGTCCGCCGGTCGAAGCGCGTGATGACGCCGGAGGAGAGACAGAAACTGCTCGAGGAGTGAAGTAGTGGCCGATTCCCGCATCCGCATTCTGTTCGCCTCCGCGAATGCGGCCAAGGCGTCGGCCGACTTCCTCAAGGTCGAGCAGTCGGCCCGCTCGGCAAAGAAGGCGTTCGACGCGCTCTCCGGGACCAAGGTCGGCCAGATCGGCGGCCTCAACAATCTCCGCGCCTCGCTTCCCGAGCTGCAGAAGGTGACGTCGGCCGCCCGGGACGCCCGCGGCGCGCTCCGCGGGCTGTCGACGGTCAATCTGTCGAACCTCAAGAGCCTGAAGACGATCGGCGAAGGCGCCAGCTCTGCCGCTCGCGGCCTCAACCGCCTCGGCGCGGCCTCGCCCGCGATCGCGGAAGCAGCCAAGAGCGTCGCCGGCATGGGCAAGTCCGCGTCGTCGGCCGCTCCCGGCATCCGCGACGCCGGCCGCGCCGCACGGACCTCGGCTGCATCCTTCAGGACCCTCGCCAGCGCTGCGCCCCAGATCGCGACGGCCGCCGCTGCGCTGAAGGGCCTGTCGACCGAGCTCAACAATGCCGGCATCTCGAATGGCGCCGCCAACCTGTCGGGCCTCGGCAAGTCGTCGCGCTCGGCCGCCTCGGCTCTCAACGCGCTGTCCAAGAGCGCTCCGGGCCTGCACACCGTGGGAGCTGCGCTGAAGAACCTTGCGGGTGTCCTGAACAACCCCGTCATCCTGTCTGCCTTCCACTCGTTCGCCGCCGGCGTGCCGACGATTCAGGCGCTGGCCGTCGCGTTCCGTGCACTCGGCCGCGCGGGCGACTCGCTGCGCACCCTGCCTGCGAACCTGACCGCGCTGGCGGGCGCACTGCACAATCCGTTCTTTCAGGCGGCGTTCTCGTCGTTCGCCGGCTCCGTCCCTGCGATCACCGCGATCGCGACGTCGATCTCCGCGCTGTCGCGTTCCGGCACGCGCCTCGACCGGTTCGCGCTCGGCCTCGACAAGGTGCGCGAGTCGCTCGAGCGCATGGGCCCCGTCGCCAGCAACACGGCCATCCAGGACCTCCTGAAGAACCTCGCGGCCATCCGCGCCGGCGGTGCTGGTGGCGGGGGCGGCCTGGGCGGCGGAGGGGGCGGCGGAAGCCTGTTCCCGGGTCTGCCGTCGCTGAAGAAGCTGTCAGGCCTGACGAACCTCGTCACCAAGCCCCTCGAGCTGGCCTATTCCGGTCTGCGCAAGGGCGCCGGCTTCGTCGCATCGGGCGTCGGCGTCGTGTACTCGGCCGTGCAGAAGGCAGGCTCCGCTCTGATCTCGTTCGGCCGCTTCGGCATCGGCGCCGTCGAGGGCGTCGCCAACCGCGTGCGCGGGCTGGCGCGGGATTTCGCTCGCCTGGCGGTCGGCACTGCGCTCGGCACCGGCGGCCTCGGCCTCGTGCTGAAGAAGAGCTTCGATTCGGACAACACCCTGTCGGGCATCGAGAACACGCTGAAGATCGCCACCGGCTCGGCCGCCGCTGCGCAGGAGAAGATCGCGACGCTGTCGTCGACCGTCGACCGCCTGGGCCTGTCCTTCACGGCTCTGGCGCCGGGCCTCGCCTCGTTCGTCATCGCGGCCAAGGGCACGGCTCTGGAGGGCGCGGAGGCCGAACGCATCTACCTGTCGCTCGTCCGCGCCTCGCAGGCTCTCGGCCTGTCCAGCGCCGATCAGGCAGGCGTCGCGCGCGCCCTCAACCAGATCCTGTCGAAGGGCACGGTCCAGGCCGAAGAGCTTCGCGGCCAGATCGGCGACCGCATGCCCGGCGCCTTCAATCTGGCGGCGCGCGCCATGGGCGTGACGACGGCCGAGCTCGGCAAGCTGCTGAAGCAGGGCAAGGTCGTGTCGGAGGACTTCCTGCCGAAGTTCGCCGATCAGCTCGACAAGGAATTCGGCAACGTCTCGTCGTCCGTCATCCGGCCGGCGGCCGCTCTCGAGCGCCTGAAGAACCAGTTCTTCAACACCTTCGTGACCATCGGCCGCAACGGCGGCACAGCGCTCGTCGTCGACGCGCTGACCGCCGTGTCGAAGGCGCTGAAGGTTCTCAACGAGGATGGCACGATCGCGGGCCTGGCCCGGACCGTGACGGGCAAGCTGCGCACCGCCGGCAACGCCATCATCGGCTTCAGCCGCAACGTGTACGAGGCCATCCGCCAGGTGCGCGGAGGCAACAACAACATCCTGTCCGCCGGGCTGCCGTTCGGCGACACGACCTTCGTACGCCTGTTCGGCCGCAACACGAAGTCCGTCGTGCGTGGCTACGTCGACGTGATCAACATCACGAAGGCATTCGCGGGCAGCGTCCGGGAACAGCTCGCGGCAGCATTCAACTTCCGTCCTTCGGGCGGCGGATCGGGCGCGATCGACGTCTACAACCGCACCCTGTTCTTCCTGGCGAACAGCGTCCTGCCGCCAGCGATCAGCGGGCTCAAGTTCCTCGGGCGCACGTTCGTCGCGACGACGAAGTATGTCGCGAAGTTCGTCGACGCCTTCCGTGGCATCAACTTCGGCCTGGGATTCCAGATCGACCAGCTGCTCGGCCGCATCTTCGGCGTCCAGAAGGGGCTGCAGAGCGCCTTCGGCGTGTCGCCGCAGCGTCTGGCCTACGGCGTGTCGTATGCGGTCTACCTCGTCAACGTGGCATTCCAGAAGCTGGCGGTCGGCTACGACCGCGTCAGCCGGTTCTACCGTCGCCTCAACGAGAACGGCACGTTCGCCATCCTGAAGCGCGACGCCAAGGACTTCATCTCGTACATCTCCGGCGTCGGCATCGGCGACAAGCTCAACTCGACTCCGGAGAGCCTGGCCGACGCCTTCGAGCGCGCATACGTGCGCATCCGCAACGGCATCGTGACGACCTATCAGGAGATCGCGCGCTTCGTGAAGGGCGTGTCGGCCGGATTCAGTTTCGAGCGCGACCAGCGCAAGCGTACGCCGAAGGACCAGTCGACCCCGGACGCGATCTCGGCCTATGCGCAGGATCAGGGCGCGATCGACATCGGGCAGGGCATCGGACGCTTCGCCGATCAGGTTTCCAACACGCTTCCCGTGATGGTCGAGCTGGCGGGACGGTTCGCCGCCGCGATGGCGACCGCCGCGACGAACATCATCAGCGTGCTCGACGCGATCAAGAGCGTCGTGGGCGACGAGTCCTTCGGAAAGCTGTCCGGGCTTCTCGCGACCCTGTACGTCGCCAACAAGGTGACGGGCGGCGCGACGAACGCGATCATCGGCTCGGCAGGCACCGCCCTGGCCGGCCTGCTGTTCCGCCCGAGCGCACCGCCCCCGGCACCGCCCACGCCCCCGACGCCGCCGCCCGGCGGTCCGCCCCCCGCACCGCCTGCGCCCGGCGCCGCGACCATCGCGACGGCCGTGTTCCGCAACGCCGCGTTCCTGGCCGCCTCGTTCGTCGGCATCAAGGCTCTCGGCAGCGGCAACGATACCGTGCGCCGCTACGACCAGCTGGCCGATGCCGCCTATGCGGAGGGGCGCACCCGCGACTTCCTCAGCGCGAAGCTGCAGTCGTTCGGCGCGTCGATCTACGGGGCGGTCGAGCAGATCCCGCGCGGCATCAAGAGCTTCATCGACAACGCGCCCGTCAAGAGCGCGCTGGACGACGGCGGCCGCATCGGCTTCACGAAGCAGGAGGGGCAGCTCGCGGACGCAGCCTATCAGCAGTACCAGGCGGCGAAGGCTCTGCAGACGGAGATCGAGGGCTTCAAGGACACGCGCGCTCAGGACGCCGCCTCGCAGGGCTACGTCTCGCAGTTCGGGAAGCAGGCCGACATCAATCTGACGATCGGCTCGCAGACCACCAGCGTGACGACCAAGGATCCCGACGGCTTCGTGTCGTGGAGCGGCCGTGTCCGGCAGGAGCAGGCGGGCCGCAACGGCGACCTTTCTATCGCCTTCGGTCAATAGTAGGATAGCGCCATGGCGAACTTCATCGATCCCGCGGACCTCCTCAAGATCAACGGCAAGCCGATCGGCATCGGCGCCGATCGCGGCGTCAGCATCCAGCGCACGCCGGTCGACGGCGGCGGCGGGGTCGACGAGGACTGGAACGGCGACGCGGAGGGCAATGCTCAGGCGTCCTGGCAGAAGTGGACGTTCCGCCTGTCGATCGATGGCGCCATCATTCCGCCGTCGCTGCAGAAGGCCATGTGGAACGGCCAGAAGTGCACGCTCCAGACGGCGTACGAGGAGCGACTCGATGGCTATGTCGACGTCTCCGTCACGCCTCGCCTCGGTCCGCCGGACGTGCCGGAGGACTATCAGGTGATGTGGGATCCCGTCCCGGGCAGCTTCTCGTTCGTCCTGGCGGACGGATCCGACGAGGTCTATTCAGAGGACGGCAGCAACGCCCTCCCCGAAGGTATCACCCCCGACATGGTAGAGACGACCGTGTTCCGTAACATCTTCAAGGTGATCGTCACGTCTCCGTTCGACGGCACGATCGACGTCAACGGCTGGGCCTACGGCGGCAACATCCTCTATCGGGAGCGCTGACATGGAGCTCTCCGAGATCCCCAGCATCGTCCGCTGGCACTTCGCATGGATCGACGAGGAGAACACCCCGTTCGACCCCTCGACCATGGGCCGCAACGACGAGTTCGTGAAGGCGTGCGAGATCACGCACGAGCACACCGGACACGCGGTTGCGACCGTAACCGTCCGGAATCGCAATCGCATCTATGCGGATCGTACGTGGGCATGGATATCGTGCACCGTCGGCCTCGACGGCGTATTCCAGCGTCTGCCGTGGTTCAAGGGCTACCTCGAGTCCTGGCCGACATCCGGCGACGGACGCGAGATCACTCTGCAGCTGATCGGCAAGCCGAGCGACTGGACCGAACGCCAGGAGGCGGCGCTCGAGGCGCTGCGCTCCGATCCGTTCTTCTACGATTCCGCCTTCATCGGCAGTCGGGATCCGGTGACGCAGCCGGAGGTGACGCTCGAGGCGCGCCCGGCCGTCGTGAACTGCGATCCCGTCACGCACGAGGCCACCGTCGTTTCCGTCATCGATGCGCCGAAGCGCCTCGACATCGGCCGCCTGTGGAACGGCCGCAGCCTCAGCTTCACGAAGGGCGATTCACCGCTGGACGTGGTGCGGGTGAAGGTCGACTGTCGCTACCGCCAGCCTGTGGCCGCTCCGTTCGTGATCGACTATTCCGGCTACACGCTGACGCCGCAGAGCGTCTACAACGGCATCCCGAAGGTCGGATCGCAGCTCGAGACGGGCTACACGGTTCGCGACGTGTCGATCGACTTCTCCATCCACGCGGACGGTTCGGACGCGGTGCAGTTCGCCGCCGGCGACGTGCGCACTGGCGGCATGGCACACATCGGCAGCGTCGGGCTCGACGATGGCGACGAGGCGGCGCTGACCTCCGTCATCTCGCGGTGGTCGTTCGGCGGATCGATCACCACGCAGGTATCGTACGAGATCGAGCGCCAGGAGTCGTACGAGATCGACGTGCGGTGGAACGGCCAGAAGACGAACCGCGTGCTCGGCCCGGCCAGGTCGGAGGACATTCCCCTCGAGATCTCCATGCAGGACGCATCGGGATTCCGTCGCTGGCGTCCGAAGCGCCAGGTGAGCAAGGGCGACCTCTATTCGTATGGCGGCCTCGCCTACGTGGCGCTACGCGACGGCACCACGGGCGACACGTTCGCGTCCGATCAGGACGCCATCGATCAGGGCGGTGCCGCGGATCCGCTGTGGGAGCGCTTCGACTCCCCGAACGACCGCCGCTATGCCTCGACGTTCTTTGGGACGCCCCGTGGCGTCGAGGCGCTTAAGCATGCGATCCTCGTCGGCCAGGCCCGCCTCGCGGTCAACCGCACCGTCGAGCAGGGCTTCGCGACGACGCTGCAGCTCCTCAAGCCCGCCATGGGGTTGCAGGTGTCGTGTGACATGATGATGAGCGTGTCTGGCCTCCCGCTCGTCGACGGCGACCTCGTCGGCAAGGTGACGTCGTGGACCCTGTACGTCGACCGCAGCGGGGCGCGCTTCAGCGTCACCCTCGGCTCCTGCCCGGGCAGCGGGATCGATCCCTTCCCCGACGACGACTACGACACGAGCCCGCGCGTCGAGCTCACCCGTCTGCCGTCGTCGGCGAACTTCGACATCCTGCGGGCCTACGACATGGAAGGCGGATGGGGCCCTCGCCCCGCTCCGTGGCCGCAGGAGCGCGCGTGGCCGCCCACGCTGGACGAGGACACGCTCGGCATCTACACGTCGCAGCGCGCGCTGCAGCGCGCCTATCCGGATGTCTACGACACGCTGGATGCGGGCCGCCGCTACCTCGTCAACATCGAGGTCGGAACCGAGCCCGATCCCGACTGGCAGCCGGATCCGGAGTATCCGGACGAGACTGACCCGGGGCTGCCGATCTTCCGCGACGTCTACGTGGCCTACGTCGGCTACATGCCTTTCCAGTCAGAGCCGCTGCCGCCTCTCTCGGCGAACCCGTACCTCGTCGCCCCTTCCGCATGGGGCCCGAAGCCTGCCGCCTGGCCGCAGTGGGATGGCGTGAACGGAATGACGGGGGACATCGTCGCATGGCCGCCCACCGAGGCCGACGACGTCTGCCAGTATCACCTGGTGCCGCCCAAGTTCGACGAGATGGACGGCACCGGCGGCGATCGCAGCCTCGCGTTCGTGTCCGGCGCCCGATCGGCACGTTCGGCCGACGATACCGACGCCAAGGGCTATGCCGCCCTTCCGGCGTCCGCCGAGCCGTGGGACAAGGTGATGTTCAAGCAGACGCGCATCCCGACGATCCCCGGCATCCCTGCCGACTTCCTCGCGCCGCCTCGTCAGGGCCGCGATGACGAGGGCAACATCATCACCATTCCCGGCGGGGTCGAGGTCAAGTGGCCAGCGAACGAGCAGGAGGCGACGCTCGGCAATCGCGACGCCCCTCACTGGGCTCAGGTGGCGCTCGGCAATCCGGATCCGTTCGACGGCAAGCCGAACGAGCGCGATCCGAAGCCGGGCGATCCGAACTTCGATCCCGAGAAGGCTCTGGACAAGATGGAGACGGAAGTGACAATCCACCTCGTCGACGTCACCGGGGCGTCGTCGGACGTCCAGTTCGCAGCCGACGCCTACTGGAACGGACCCAAGCACGTCGATCTCGAGAGGCCGCAATGAGCAGTACCGACTTCCTTCGCCAGGCGTTCCGCCGGCGCAACAGCGGCCTTCCGCCAACGGACGCCGCCCCGTCCCTGCCGGCAGTGCCTCAGCAGTACGTGCAGGGATCCGCCTCCTCGCCCGGGTCGACGGTAGACGAGCGCCGCCAGCCGTGGGGCGTCCTGAAGGCGCGCGGCACCGGCTTCCCCGACGGACGCAAGCTGATCCCTGGGGCCGGCGTGACCCTCTTCGGCCGCATTCTGCGCTGGCTAGAGCTGCAGGGCTTCATCGAGAGCTGCGCCATCGCGACGCAGCTCGGCGACGGCCGCGTGCTGATCGATCCGCGTCTTTCGAACAACACGATCGTCACGCTGACCCGGGACGCGCTGTTCGTGTTCCCCAACGGCTACAACACCGACGTCCAGTCGCTGCTTCCGCCTTCCGAGCTCGAGATGCAGCGTCTCGGCACGCCGTACCGCCGCGCCCGCGTGCAGCCGCACACGGTGTTCGTCACGCACAACGGCTACCGGATCGGGACGCTCGACCAGAACGGCGAGATCCAGGAGGGTTCGGCGTTCAATGGTGCGGTGATTCCGACTGATTCCACGATCCCCAGCGTCAATCAGGGCGTCACCGGGTTCACGGCGGTCCACGTCAACGATCCCCGCAGGTCGTCAGCGATCCCGTGGCGCATCACCGGCTTCTCGAGCTGGCCGCAGTAGCATGATGACATGGCGCTCCATCACCGGCGCGGCCCGCGTCATGAAGGTGTGGATCCTGCCCAACGGCTGGATCGTCACCACGGACGGGCGCGTCTACCGGTGGGCCCCGTCGCTTCCCGGCGTCGCTCCGGATCCGGACGGCGGATTCGACTCCACCGAGGAGCGTCTGCGAATCTCTCTCATCCGCAGCGGCGATGCGGACACTGTCGAGTATCGCACGCGGCGCTTCCCGGAGCGCACCGGCCTCGACCATATCGACCGCCGGGACGGCGACCTCGTCCTCGTCGGCAGCGACCAGTACGCGAGGGGAAGCGGCGACGTGCGGCTCTTCCGCAAGGATTCCAGCGCGACCTGGTACGCGGACATTGTCGAGGCCGGCACGAACCGCGGCCTGATCGTCGGCGACCTCGGCGCCGGAGACAACGGCGGCGATCTGCATCCCCGCATGATAGGCTTCGACCCTGCGACCTATCCGGGACGGCTTCAGGCAGCGACCTACACGATCCCCTACATGTACTCCTGATCTGTTGCCTTTCCGGATGGCAGTGTGGTAGAAATACCACAGGCTTTCTGGAGGCATACAGGACAATGGCGACGATCTCCCGGCAGAGCCCGCACATGGCTACCATCCACCTCCCGCTGTCGTGGGAAGGGAAGCTGCGCAAGGGCCAGATCGTCCGCCTCTACGATTCCGACTTCGGCGTCATCGTCGGCACCAACTCGCTGACCTATGCCACGGGCGGCCAGCCCATCGGCGTCCAGATCGACGGCATCATCGATGGCATCCCGATCCCGCGCGGCCTCGACGCGCTGCCTCTGATCTCGGATGTCGGCCTCGGTCCCTCCGTCTGCCTGAAGAACGTGATCCCCGGCGTCCTCGACGTCGTAGCACCCGATGGCGACGTCGCCGCGACGCTCCCCGGCCGCATCGTCAACATCTATCGCTACGGCACCACCTTCTCGTGGGGGCCTCGCTACGGCGCAGCCGCCTTCGCCACTACCGGCGTCAGCCAGGCCCAGCTGCAGGGCATCCGCGACGACATCTACACGGACATCGTCGGCGCCGCACCGGAGGAGCTCAACAGCCTATACGAGATCGCCGAGTCCATCCGCAACAACCCGGACTTCGCGGCCGTCGTCGACGGCAAGCAGAACAAGGACCCGGCTCTCACCGCGATCTCCGGACGGCAGGTTGCGCCCTACGGCGCGGGCCTCCTCGAGCATGCGGACGCGGCCCATGCGCTGACGTACCTCGGCGCGCAGCCTCTCATCGCTCCCGGCACCTATGCGACCCCGCAGGACGTCGCCGGCGGCGTCACCACCGTGCGAGGCGGCGTCGCTCCGGAACTGGATACGCTCGCCAAGCTGGCGATCTCGCTCGGCGGCGCTACGGACTTCGCCGGATCGGTGACGACGAGGCTCGCCGGCAAGCAGCCCCTGGCCGCGTCGCTCACGACGCTGGCGGGGCGCAACGTCTCCGCCTATGGCGCGGGGCTGACCGAGCTCGGCGACGGTCCGGCGGTCCTCCAGTACATCGGCGGACAGGCGAAGATCGCGGATGGCACCTATGCCTCGCCGCAGTACGTCGACGCGGGCCTAGCCGGCAAGCAGCCGCTGGCGGCCTCGCTGACGACGCTGTCCGGAAAGAACGTCACCGACTACGGAGCGGGACTGACGGCGCTCGGCAACGGTCCTGCGGTGCTCCAGTACATCGGCGCGCAGCCAGCGTTCGCCGACGGCACGTACGCGACGCCGCAGAACGTGAAGGACGCCGACGACGCCCTGTATTCGAAGATCATGGGCGGCCTGGTGCCCGAGCAGTACGACACGTTCGTCGAGCTGCTCGCGCGCTTCAACAACGACGAGTCGAACCTCACCGCGCTGACCAACGTCGTCGCCGGCAAGCAGGCGGGCGACGCGACGCTGACGGCGCTGTCCGGCGCGCCGACGATGGCCTACGGCATCGGTCTGCTCAACGTGGGCAGCAAGGCGACCGCACTCACCTACCTCGGCGCACAGCCGGCGTTCGCCGACGGCACCTACGTCACGCCGGCGCAGCTCAACGCGAAGGCGGCGACGCTCCAGCCTCTGGACGCGACGCTGACCGGCCTGTCTGGCAAGACGCTGACGAACTTCGGCGCAGGCTTCCTCGGCCTGGCCGACGGCCCGTCGACTCTGACCTACATCGGCGCTCAGCCGACGATCGCACCTGGCACGTACGCGACCCCGGCGGACGTGGCGACGGCAGCCGGCAACGCCCGCACCGGTGCGGTGTCGGACGTCCGCGGCGGCGTGGCGGCGAACCTCGACACGCTGGCGAAGATCGCGAGTTCGCTCGGCGGCAGCACCACCTTCGCGGCCGATACGAACACTGCCCTGGCGGGCAAGCAGCCGCTCAATCAGCTGCTGACCGGCCTCTCGGGCCTCACCGTGCCGGCGGGCAACACCTCCAACGTGGTCGGCTTCACGAGCAGCAACGGCGCCTTCGGCATCGCCACCAAGTATTCGCTCGGCACCTTCGGCATCGCCGCCATGGCGCTCGGCACGCTAACGGGCAACTCGCTGATCTACGCTACCGGGAACCCTCTGTCTGCCGCGGCGGCGCTCACGCCGTCGACGTCCGTCTGGAGCTTTCTCAACGCCACCCTGCCGTCCGGCATGCGCGACAGCATGGGCATGCGTGCGCGGGTTCTGACGAAGACGGCAAGCACCGCTCTGGCGGCGAACACGAACGTCGACCTGGTCAACTTCGCGACCGCGACGACGATCCTGTATATCACCGCGGCGAACGTCGCGATCGCCGCGACGAAGACTGTGGCCTTCACGGTCGACGGGACGTACGAACCCCGCCTGCAGCTCAACGTCGACCAGCAGTGCGACCTCGAGCTGACCTGGCGCCAGTATACCTCGGCCGGTGTCGAGGTGACGAACGACGTCTATCCGTGCAAGTCGCGCCCGATCGCGCGCTCGGCTGGCCGCCTCAACGTGCAGTCGCCGCCCGCCTCGTTCATCTCTGGCGGCAACTACATCGTCGTGACGGCGAACTCGTTCCGTGCGAGCGGCGACGCTACGACGGTCAACCTGACCTCGATCACGCTGACGATCGATCAGAAGGCTGCATCCGGAAGCGGGTCGTAAGGGGAGCAGTGGGATGCCGTATGCACTGATGGAGGCGGAAGGCCTCATCGACTACATCAAGGGCTATTCGCAGCTCTTCACGTGGAGCGGAGCTCAGGTGCTGTTGCTCAACGGCGCCATGGATACGCCATGGGGCAGCATGACGGTCGACTACGCCGGCCGTCCTCCTGAGCTCTTCCTGGCCGCCGGAAAGATCAAGATCCCGGCCGCCGCCGTCGGACGCTGGACGATGGGCGGCGCGATCACGGCAAGCGTGGCAGTCGGCATGCAGGTCCGCTTCACGGTGACGGACGACGCCGGCCAGGCGGTGACGGAGGGGCGCTTCCCGGCTGTCGCGCCGCTGCAGTCCGTCGCCACCGAGTCGACGCTGCTGTCGTCGCTGCCGGACATCGTGAAGACGCGGACCGACACCGCGTACACCATCAACGTGAACGTCAAGGCGCTGGCGGCCGCCACGGTCAACAGCATGTATCTCTCCATCCGGAAGTTCCTCTGACATGGGCACCTACTCGAGCATGTTCTTCGCTGAATTCCCGCCGGCCTTCGCGGGAAGCCGGTTCCTCTACTGGCTGGCGACCAGCGGCGAGTTCATCGTCAGCGTGATCGCCATCATGTGGTTCTGGGATTCCCTCCGTCGTATGCAGGAGGACCGCTACCCGGCGAGCCATCCCGTCATGGTCGACCGCACGATCCGCTGTCTCATGACGATCGGCATCTTCATGTGCTCGTTCCCGATGGCGGTGCAGAACCTGACCAGGCCCGAGATCACGGAGCCATGGCGGCTGCGCGTCTCGCTGATCACGAACATGTCCATGGCCCTCTCGGTCCTTCCGCTCGTCACCTCGATCATCATGTACATGTCGACGAGGTGGCTGTTCGAACAGCAGCTGAAACGTCAGCCGTTCGCCATCGATCGCATGCCTCGCCTGAAGCGCATCCAGCGCGTCCTGTGGGTCATCGGCATCTGTCTCGTCATCACGACGGTGGCGGCCGTCCGGTGAGCGCGCGTAACCTCCTCATCCAGTCCAGCGCCGGCGCGGGAGCAGCGGCCATCAATGCAGGGCTCGAGCCCCTGCCGTCGCTGCTGCTCGCCCTCGTGGGCGTGGCACTGGCGCGCGTCGCATTCACGACCAAGCAGCAGCGCCTCGGCGAACGCATCTCGATCACGGAGACGCTGACGATCACCGGCATGGCGATGCTCGTCGTCGGTCCGATCGTCTGGGAACATCAGCTCGGTCTGACGACCTCGGCGTTCCTCGGCCTCGGCGCGGGATGGTCGTCGATCGCGCTGTTCGATGCGATCGGCAGCCGCGTGGTCAACATCATCAGCGCCATCATACCGCCGATGGGATCGTCGACTCCGCCACCCGCCGCGCCGCCGTCCGACGAACCCCGGCCGGATCCCCGCCCGCCCC
>Ga0268350_1000005_pt1 | contig 46760 bp, 82 predicted proteins | sample G5R3_MAIN_18SEP2_FD_189920 | JGI IMG/M metagenome (GOLD analysis project Ga0268350, IMG submission 189920) | Phyllosphere microbial comminities from switchgrass, GLBRC, Michigan, United States - G5R3_MAIN_18SEP2017_LD1 | ecosystem: Host-associated > Plants > Phyllosphere > Phylloplane/Leaf... | reverse complement strand
GGGGGTAGTCACATTGTGGTAGATCCGAACAAAGCCCTTACGCTTCAACGCATTGGCAAACGGATTGCCACCCGGCACGAGGTCCATTGGGAAGCGCGCGCCATCGGGATAGCGCTTGGCGGATGCGAGCATGTCGCGGGCGCAACAGCCGGAGGCAACAAGCGCGCATTCCTCGCGGTACGAGAAACTAGATGCGCACTCGCCGATGATGCAGGCGTTTGGCTTCGGGCCGGTCATGTCGGGAAGTCCAGCACTTCCATGAAGTGCGTTGGCAGGAAGCCCTCGACGCATTCGACCGGGCACCACTTCGGCTCCCACTGCCCATCTTCGACATAGTACCAGCCAGCCTTGCCGATCCGCCCGCCGCGCTTGTAGCTACAATCGGTCTTACGCCAGCGATGGTCGTGGCCGTCTGATATGATCAGGTCATATGTTTTGGTCTTGTCCGCTTCGGCGATGGGACGCCAGATACCCTTAGGGTCGCTCATGCTGCTTGCTCCAATTGGGTGAGGGGGGTGGGGGCCGTCCGAGCGATCGACAGCAACAGATCACGGAACGGCAGCGGCGTGGCATTGCGGATAATGGTCTTGTTCTTTCCGCCAACCATCGCGACGACGCCGATGCGTCTGGCCTTCTCGTAGCCGTACCGCTCGATCATCCACTCCGGAATGCGCTGTTCGCCACGGGTCCAGTCTAGCTCGGGCAGGTCGACGCCGTGCGCGTAGAGCCACGTCGGCTTCCGGCTTTCGTGCCCGTAATGGCCCTGCTCGACATAGCAGGTGTATCCGCCCAGGAAGTCGGCCGCGATCCAGCCGCCACCCCGAGCGGGCGCGTTTAGATTGAACGCCGCCCAGGCCTTGCTGTCAGCGGGATGCTCCAGAACACCGCCCCACTTGCGGACCGATGCCAGAGCCGCGGCGAAGCAGCCCTCGTCGGCGCCAAGCTGGTACTGGTGTGGCTTGCGGGTGCTGCCGTGCCAGAAACGGCCCCAGCGCTGGCAGGGAGGATGCGCTACGACTGGATGCGGACCGGCGTAGTGGCGCGCGTCCCGGGTGATGTCCCAGGGATCGACGCCGGCCTGATCATAGTAGGCGCCACCTTTCTCGACATAGAGCGCGGCGATCATACCCCCTCACTCCGTTCAACGAGGTGCGCGATTTCGGGGGTGGTCATGCTGCGAGTCCTTGGTTTAGCAGCAGACCATCGACTGCCTGAATCCGCTCGCCGATCCAGCGCATCACCGGGACTGCCATACTGTTGCCGAGGCATTTGTAGCGCGGCCCGTCAGCCATCGGCTTACCGCGGTTCGGTACGAGCGTGTAATCGTCGGGGAAGCCCTGGAGGCGTTCACACTCGCGCGGGGTCAGGCGGCGGACAGCGCTACCAATAGCGACGCCGTCTTGCGATGTGGCGCTACCCGCCGCCTTGCCGTTATGTCCAAGAGACCCGACCACGAAAGTTTCACAATCGAGGTCGAACCGCCCACCTGGATGAGCCGCGATCGCGGTAGCTACATCGGTGGCATGGCAGTTTGCTCCGCCCCCGAAAGCTTGGGCCCTGGTCCTCCCGTTCGTCTGCCGTCCGGAACCAGGGCCCGCCCCTCCAGCGCCGAGAGGAGCATCGTCGGCAACGCCTTCCCGCGCTTGACGGCGCGGCGCAGGATTCCCTGACATGCTGTGGCGCTCAGATAGTACCGCTCCGGCACTTCGCCAGTCTCCAAGACATCCGACAACGAACACGCGGCGGCGGCGCTGTGGAACTCCGAAGTGCTGAGCGTCCAGAACTCGGTGGGCGAACCCATACCCGAGTTCGCCCAGCCCTCCGAGGATGGCTCCAAACGCCCTTCCTCCGTCGATCGACAGGACGCCGGGGACGTTCTCCCACACCACCCAGCGGGGCCGTGTGCGATCAGCAAGGCGGAGAAACTCAAGCGAGAGGTTGCCACGGTCGCCATCCAGTCCCGCTCTAAGGCCGGCGACGGAGAAGTCCTGGCAGGGGGTGCCTCCGACAAGAAGGTCAATTGGTCCATATTCATCGCCCCTGATGGTCGTGAAGTCGCCGTGAAGCGGAGTGTCCGGATAGTGGTGCGCGAGGACCGCGCGCGGTGCGGGTTCAATCTCGCTGTAGGCCGAAGCTTCCCAGCCGAGCGGCTTCCAAGCCACGGTGCTTGCACTGATGCCCGCGCAGACGTCGAGATATCGCATCAACTAGACTCGCCGCGCGCCTTGGCGATTGCGCTTTTGGCGCAGCCAACCATGGCTTCCAGATCCCAACCCATACCGATAGCAATCACAAGGTTTTCAAGCCGGTCGAGAAGCTCAGGCGCCGCAGCAATGAGGCTAGCATTCGCCTGCCAATCGCTACCGTGGGTGACGGCGACAAAGTACCCATCGTTGGCATCGGCAGCGGCCTCGACCTGGTCTCCTTTCGCAAGCCACGGGCCGATTGTGGGCAAACGACGCACCGTCTCAATTGCAGTAGCCATTTCTGTTGCCTCCTAAAGAATACTGTTTATGAGTAAACGGCATCGTTTACCCGGTCAACAGAAAAGAGTATCGTTTTCTTGCGAACAGAAACTGCCCCCGCTAACGAGCCGCGCATGGGACGACCGCCTCTCAATCTGAAACCTGTGCCTGTCCGCTTCGCGCCGGAAGTGCTGGCACGGATAGACGCAATCGCTGGGACGTATGGGAGACCGGCCTTCATCCGCGAGGCCGTGGCGGAAAAGCTGGCGCGCGAAACTGATTCGCAAACCAGAACGGAAACCGAACAAACCGACGTAACCCGGACATAACTCGGACAGCGGCCAACTTGAGCCGTTAGAGTTGCCGCTAAGTTATTGATTAATGGTGCACCCGACTGGATTCGAACCAGTGGCCTCTGCCTTCGGAGGGCTCTCCAATACTGGAACCGTGTAGGCGTTGGGCGATTCTGCGCGACGTTTGAGGCGCTAAATGACGCAACTTGACGCACGTAGCACGGACATACCTCGGACAGATTAATGGCGGTCGATCGCACGGGCTGCGTCTCCCTGATAATCTGGGTGGTGGTGCGCGTAGAGCATGGTCGTCCGGGTGTCGCTGTGATCCAACCAACCGGAGATTTGATGCAGCGCCACACCGCTTTGGGCGAGCCAGGTTCCGCAAGTATGGCGTAACGTATGTGGGGTGACGCCGGTTATCCCAGCACGCTTGCAAGCTCCGCCGAACGACCCGTTAGTGGCGTCTCCGATGTCCTTGATCCGTTGGCCCTTGTCATGGACGACGAACCCAAGCTCGCTGCCGCGCCGGCGTGCGAGGCGGAGGAACAGTGTCAGCTTTCGAGATAGCCTGCGCTTGCCCTTCCGCTTGTTCGTGACTCGCCCGCCGCTAAAATCGATCAGCCCGCGCTCAAGGTCCACCTGCGGCCAGCGTAGCGACAGGATCGCCTCTTTGCGTGCGCCAGTGTAAAGCGCCAGGACGAGGAATAGCGGCAGATAGAGTCGAACGTCGCTGCGCCCGGTACGCGCCGCGTTCAACAATCTCGCCGCCTCCGATCGTGTCAGCCAACGGTCTTTGCCCTCGGGCTTCTCGGGCAACAAGACGAACGGTGCGGTTTCCAGGCGGCGTTCCTGCACCGCGAAATTGAGTGCCGCTCGCAATGTCGCCAGCTCGCGCCGCACGGTAGCCGGCGCGCGGTTGCGTTCGGTTGCGTATGCCCTGCATGACTGCTTGGTGATGAACGATACCGGCTTAGCGGCCCAGAACGGTATGAGGGCTGCGATCGCGTAGCCAATACGCGCCGGGTCCGCTGCATGGGGTGCATGTTCGACCCCGTACAGATCCAGTACGTCGCCGATTGTTATCTGATCGGAACGACGTGGCCGGTCTGGCTGCTCTGCCCGCCTGCGCTCCCTGAGGAAGTCTTCGAGGACTTCTTCAGCCTCTCCGCGGTCTGTAGTGCCAGCCGCACGGAGACGTTCGCGTCCACCCTCGTACCAGACGAGATAGAACGCCTCGCGCTTTTTAAGCCACTTGAGCGAGGGGCCACGATTGGGGCGGGGCATGTGCGGACTTTCTCAATATGCTGCTCGATATCGTCGGCGCGGTACATGAACGCCTTGCCCAGACGGACGCCGGGCAATCCCTTTTGTCGCATGGTACGAAGTGTGCGGATAGACGGCAGGCCGAACTCTTGCACGACTTCCTCGGCGGTCAATAGGCGCCGGATCAATGCGTCACCCACGACCCACCCCCGGAACCCGCTCAAGAGCGGCGATAAGCTCCCCCATCCAAGCAGGATCCTTGGCATGCATCTGGACGGTTCGGCCGCAGGGATACCTCCGTTCCGCGCCGGTCTGTAGCTTGCGGATGCCCTGTGCGTCGTATTCGCGCGGGATGGTGTTGCTCATGATGCTGTTACCCCCTTTGAAGTGAGATAAATGCGGACGGCTATTCCAAGAGGGGTTAAGCGAATCTCAGTATCTGAAACCTTCCGCATCAGTCCCTTGCCGCACAAGTCATGAGATACGCTCCACATCCATGAGCCCCAACCTGATGGCCGATCTGTTAGAAGATCTATCTCAAGAAAGCTGAGCCCCCTCGCAATCGCCGCCACGTCTGTGACAACACCCTCGGTGTTGGTGGGCGTCATTGCTCTACTCCACGCTTGAGGCAGTTGGTGCACATAGGCATGTCGTCCAGAAGGGGAGTCGTCGGGGTGGCGGTAGTCCATGGCGGGGTCTGCGTTGCGATCTTACCGCAATCGGCTCCGCTGGCCTCACACCGGGGGCAATAGACGCTGCTGTCATCGCCGCCCGTGTCGACGCCGCAATGCTCTGACGACCCGACCCAGCCGCAGCTATCGCACGAAGCGAGATAGTACGGGGCGGTGACATCGAATGAGACAACCGGACCACGATATGCTGCGATGTGTGCGGCTCTAGCGAGGGCGGTGCGTAGATCAGGGGCAAGTGCGCGTGCATCGGCCTTCCAGTGCTCAATGTTCGTGCGCTCGTCGTCAATTGGGCCAGATGCCTCGATGCGATAGACGAGGCTTGCGACACGCCGGATCAGGTCTCCCGCCTGATTGGTTGCGAATGATGCAGAGGTTAAACCCGCCTCCGCCTCCGAGAACGCCAGCATGGCACCCACGCGATCCGCGCTACACACCTCCAGCACCTTGCGGGCGTGCTCTGCGCGCTCGACCATCGGCCGCCTGTGGCCAGCCTGCTCCCTCTCCTGCGACGTTGCGGGCTGGGTAGCGAGCGCGGCGACTGCGCAATCCAATGCAATCTGCTGCCGTTGGTCGATCTCCCATTCGGGAAACAGCTTTGCCAGAACAGCGTCTACGCTTTCGGCAGCGGGCAGTGCTTGCTCCACGCGCACCTCTCCCGCCTGATTGGTCGCGGGTACAGGTTCGGGGGATGTTGAAGCGTCGTAGTGGCCGAGCATCATGCAGAAGTTGGCGACATCGACGGGATCGCCCTTGGCGACGTGTTCATGCAAAAGCTGCTGAAGGTACGGGACGCTGCATTGCGCAGGATCATCCCAACCGCCACGCCCTTTCTCGCGCGCCATCGCCAGCTTCGTCTTCATGCGGGCAGCGAACAGGTCAACGGCGCGATCGTCCGGATGCGCCACCTCTCCCGCCTGATTGGTCGCGGGTACAGGTTCGGGGGATGCGGATGCCGCGATGCGCGCGATGATCCAAGCGGCGGCATCGGTTCCGCATTCTTCGTTGATAGCTTCGAAGATCGATTGCTCGGTCGGACGGCGAGCATCAATTGCAGCCGCAAAATCGCGGTGCCACTGGTCGGGCTCATGATCGCCGCTCATCATCCATTCTTGGACGAACGCGACGGTATCCTTCCGCGGTTCTGCACTCGCGGATGATACAGAGGCGAGGCGGAAGCATCTCAGGATGGCGTCGATCTTCTCGCTATGCAGTTTGCCGGGGAAGTGATTGATGACCTCGCTGATCGCCTCGCGTAGTGCGGCTTCGGCGTATCCCTGCGCAACCGTCACCGCTTGTTCTGTCGTGCTCATGCGAAAATCCTCTATGATTTGGGGGCCGTCGCCGTTGGCGACCGCGCTGTTGCCTTCGGTCGAGCCCGTGCCGGTCTCGCCGCTTCGCGCTGCCATCGCTCGTCCGGTCATGCCGCCCGATCCATCTGCACCGGCTCGGACCAGCGCACGTTGTGCCGCGATCCCAGCTCGTAGATTAGCTCGATCAGGGCGGCGAACTGGCTAACCGTCAGCGTTGAGGACCGCATACCGATCGGGAACATGCCTTCGCCCTCCAGCGTCGGCAGGAAGCGCATCTCGGTGCCGAGCGCGTTCAGAAAACGAAGCTTGATGTCTTCGGCGCTGAACGTATCGAAGCCCGGAACCTGCTTTTGGATGTCAGCAAGCATCGGCCACAGCTTGCGATTCTGTGCGTCCCTGCGTGTCTCAGCAGCGATCTTGACGACGTAGCCTATCGGGGCCTGCTCAATTGCCTGATGGGCGTAGGCGCGCTGGTGCGGGCCCACGAGACGGATAGTGGGGAACTTGTCAGCCATTAGACCTCTCCCGTTGTGCTTGTGCGATCTGCTGCCTGCGCGGGCTGGCAGCGATGAAGTCACGGATCAGCCCCTCGACGTCGATGCCGCGCCAAAACGCCTGCTCCCCGATGTTGTGCTGCCGGCGATGATGCTCGGCGCAGAGGCTTACCCCGCGCCAGTCGTCAGGCTTCTGACCCATGCCCGCGCCGGATCCATTGCGGACGTGCGCGAACTCAATCGGACGAGCCTTACAGCCGGGGATGCAGCACTCATGGCTGCGGACGAAGGTCGCGTGCGCAGGCGAACGCCAACGGCTGGAGCGCTTGGACTCCTTCGGGATGCGGCGGGGAAGGGCCATCAGAACGCGACCTTTTCGCTGCGGACGACCACGCCATCGATCGGCCCAGCCTTGAAGCTGCGGCGCACGTAATCCTCGATGAAAGCCGTCAGTGCGTCCCGATCGTGCGTGGCGATCCACGTCAGGGCCTGCTTGTGGCTCTCGATCTCAAAGACCTGAACCGTCCGCATCCCGGCGACCGTATCCTTGCCGGCGCGGGCCGCGACCTTGCGGGCCTGCTCGGCCTGCTTCATCAGGTCGTCGGCCGCACGCTGCTCTTCCAAGCTGGCGGCGTTGGCGGCGATGTGAGCCTGCCGTGCGGCCTCTGCCTTGGCATCGGCCTCCGCCTGCGCCTTGGCGGCTGCTGCGGCCTTCTCTGCTGCCAGCTTGGCCTTGTAGGGCGACTGCGCGGCGACGAGGCAGCGGACCTGCCGGTCAAGATCGTCCTGCGTCGGCTTCCAGCGAGCAATCTCCGCTTTCCACATTTCGTGCAGCGGCTTCGTCACGTCGTCGCGCGCGGTATCGACCGCCTTGCGCGCGGCTTTCAGATCCTTGAGCAGCTTGTCGGTAGCCGCGAGTTGGACGTCGTTCTCGACCAGCAAGCCGTCAAGCCACAGCGCGACTTCCTCCAGCGTATCGCCGAACGGAGCGAGCGCCGTGTCGATCGGATCGGGCGCGCCGTTATGCCCGATGATCGCGCGTTCGTTACCCATTGCGTGCATCCTCGAATGGAATGTTTGCGTCGAGGTCGTTCGCTGCCGGTGCCTTGTCGGCGAGCTTCTTCTCAAGCATCACCTTGGCCTGTTCGAACCGCTCAACCGGCAGCGCAGGGAGGGCGGTGATCTGGAAGAACTTGCAGAAGCCCTTCATGTCCGCGCCGGCCTGCTCGGCGAGCGTCATCAGGTGCGCACGTTGTAGGTCGTTGATCGGACCGCCGCGAGCGGGTTCGATCGGCGCGGCTTCCTCCACGTCATCGACATGCAGATCGCCCTTGTGCCAGAGATCCAGAGCGGCACCGAAGCGCATCGCGGCGTTCCGGAGCGCATCGCCGATCACCTCCTTGATCGCATCGCCGCCCGACTTCCCATCTGCGCAGCCGAAGCCGTAGCGGCTAACGCCCTCAACGGTCAGCTTGATCCACATGCCGCCCGGGACGACGGGGAAGCCGTGCGCGGCCGGATCCGGCACAGGCTCCCACGACCAGCTAGGGTCAACGTCCAGCAGGCGATTGGTCAGCGCGGCATGCCCGACGTAATCAAGATGTACGACATCAGGGTGATGCCACGTCCCGCAAATCTTGCAGCGGATCCCGGCCTTGAAGTCAGCCTTGACCTTGTCGGTCTGTGCCTTCGTCGGCTTCGGCAGGCGGCTGATCTGGTGCGGGGGGAACGGCGCGCGCAAGCCGGTCAGCCCCGGTGCGGTGATGGTGTCGCTCATGCTGCGATATCCTTCTTAGCATTGCGCTCAGCCGCTCTCTCAGCCCAAGTCCGACCGTCAAAACCGCGGAGAGGGAAGGGCGACACAGGAGCGCCTGGAATGAATGGCCGGGCGCGGGTTGCGGCCTTGACGGATGCGGGAATGCTCACGCCACACCCCCCTTGCTCGAGACGAACCGACCGCCGAGCCCGCGCTTGCGGGGTGCGGTGAAGACGGCTAGGCGGGTGCGGAGGTCCGATGCCTCTTTGTCGCACCCGCAATAGGTGCGCCAAAGCTCATGTTCGCGCTGCTTTGAGCCCTCCAGTTCCTTTCGAAGCTTGTCGACAAGCTGCTTGGACTCGGCATCCTTCTTCGCCACGATTGCCTCGTGCGTGGATTTCAGCATCAGCATGCGGGGGACTCCTGGGTACGGGCAGCCTGCGCGTTGAGGCGGGCAAGGTTCTCGGGCTTGAGAAAAAAGCGGACTGCTGTACGGGCGCGCTTGGTAGCGATTTCACGCCGAATTTTGAGCTTCTCGGCCTGCTCTTTGCCGACCTTGACAGCCTCAAATGCTTTGGCATCCATGTACCGAGCGAGGTGCGCGTGAAGTTGCTTATCGGTGCTCATTAGGTGCGCTCCTGAGTGTCGATGGCAGGAACTTCGGCCCCGTCCGCGTTTACGAAACGAGGCGCATGGAAGTCGCCGTCGTCGCACCGCAAACAGACAATCAAGACTGAGACTGCATCTTGCGGATCCCAGTCATCACGAGGGACAACGAGCTCGGTTTCGCAACGAGGACAGCGAAGCATGATCTGTGAAGCGCGCATCAGCTTGCGTCCCTTTCAAATGCGGTAAGCTCAGCCCACTCAGCGGCGGACAGCGGGGAAGGCTTGGCGAGGAGTTCGACCAGGCGGTGAGGCGGGGCGGACCAGCACTCAGTCACCGGCGGAACATCGCGGAGGCATGCGAACTGCTCCCGAAGCGCCGCGATCTGCCCAGCCGTGTCGATCATGTCGTCAGGGTTGAGGAACGGGCGAGCGGGGGTGTGCCAGAAGGTAGCGGGGAGGGCGCTCATGCCTTCTCTCCCCGTGACAAGAGGCGGATGGCGACGGCGATATCCCGGCAAGCCTCGTCGTAATCAGACTGCGGGAAATCATTAGGGGCAGCGTGCTTTAATGCGAGATCTGCGCTGTCCTCCATCCCTTCCGCATAGGTCCGCGCTGGGGGTGCGCTGACAGCGTGCAGCCGGTTCCACCAGTCCATGACGTTGTACGCCCAGCCGCTAAGGCGGCGCTCATCGAGCAAGCAGCCATTGTAGTCACGGAACGACAGGCTATTGTCACATTGGATGTAATAACCAGCACCAGTCCCAGCGTCCGTGATGACGGCCTTACCGCCACACAGCTTGCACGGGACGCACCCAGCCTGCGCGTCAAGCATCTGGTCGTGATGGTTTAGCGCGTCACGACGCACCCTTTCGGCATCCCCGCTCACGCCGCCAACTCCGAGCCATGCAGCGCACGGTCCTGGCAGTAATCCATTTCACGCGACTGAGACTGAAGCGCCGTCAGAGCACACTCCGCCCGGTCCAGCTCGTCGCCGTCCATGCGGTTGAAGTCGCGGCCGTTCAGCGCGGCCAGCATCAGCGTGATCTGCGCAGTCACTGGCAGCGACATCACAATCGCCGTCACGTCCTGCGCGTCCCGTAACGGGAACTTCTGGTGCGCGCTCATGCTGCACCGCCCGCGTCGATCAAGCGTTCCGTGTTGGCGAGGCACCGAGCGCGAAGCTCGCTGGTCATCGCCCACGGATCGATCCAAAGCTCGCCCGTCATCTGCCCATCATCAGTTCCCCAGTCGGGGTTCCAGTTGAGGCGAATGCTATTAGCGGTCTGCTGGTCGCCGCCCTGCTCGACAAAGCGGGCCATGTATTCTCGAGCAGCCCGCAAACCATCACGGAACGCTTCTTCAACGCGCGTTTCGTCAAAGGTCGGATCGGCTTCGAGGCCTTCATCGCCCCATGCTTCAATACTCATGATAGCACCTCCGAAAGGCAGGGCGAGGTGTCAGCAGTCTCGCGGAACCCGCGCCGTTCAAGGATCGCGAGAACGTCGCTCAGGGCTTCGCAATAACCACGATCGCGGTCGTTACTGGGGACTCCGCCAAGAGCATCAATCTCACGAAACAGGGTCGGCGCTGCCACGTCCCGCGCGTCGACTGGGCTTTCCCAGCGATTAGAGACGGAGTTCAGGCGGGCGTGTACCGTCGGCGGACAGTCGTCCTTGATGAGGTAGCGCGCGTGCTCGGCTTCCGTGAATGGTGAACCATACTTCGCCGTCACGTCCTGCGCGTTGGCGGTGGGGAATTTGTGGTGGGCGCTCATGCCGCGGCCCCCAGCTTTGCGAGGACGGCGCGGGCTCGTTCGCCGAATTTCCCGACAGCGTTTCCGATCGCCTGCGACGGACCATCGGCGTGCGTAACGAACTGCGTCGGCCCGGTGTCGTCGTTCTCCAGTATCCAAACCAGAGCTTCAAGCATCTCAGGCGCGAGAGCGATCAGGCTAGCATTAGCAAACGTGGACTCTGCGGATCGCAGCTCCGTCGGCCAAAGCATGAGACAAATAGGCGCATCCCGCCCTTTGACTTCGACCCGCGCATTTTCAGGATTAACGAACCATGCGCCTTCAGTTGTAAACGCCGGGAGTGTTTCGGTAGCCATCGTGACCTCCGAGGCTGGCTTGATGCCGCCTTCTGGAGATGCTTATCCGCTTTTCGGATATCTAGGTCAAGTACCAATCATCCGGTATTCGGATATTTATTTTTAGGGCGCGCGGCTGTGTTATCCGAACCCCTGATTTGCGATTTTCTTACAAGCCCGACGTGTTGCCGTAGCTAACGACGCGCCCGATCACCGTGTAAGGCAAACCCTCTAGGGTGAACGCCTCGTGCGCAGGATTATTCGAGACAGGCTCGAAGCGCGCCGGGTCTCCACAATAGCGCTTCACGGTCGCTTCGTGATCTTCGTTCTGAATAAGATAAACTCGCCCAGCAAAGAGGTTTCTTTGATCTGGATCTATAACTGCCCATCCCCCCTCGGGCAGCAGCAAGTTCATACTGTCCCCTTTGATGACTACGCCGAATGACCGATTTCCGCCCGTTCCTTTGGGCACTGGGAAAGTACGCATAGGTGTGTGGATAGCCTCCTGCCATGTCCCTGCCGCTGCTAGGCCGATGACTGGAATCCACTGTACCTGAGGTTCGTCGACTATGCCAAGGAAGTCTTTGAGAGCATTGGCTTCGTCGATCGACAGCTTCCGGATGCCCTTAAAGACGTTGGACATCGCAGACTGCGAAGGCAGCCCCGCGACCTGGGCCATCGCCGTTTGCGTGACTTTTTGCGCTTTCGCCGTGTCGGCAATGCGCTGGATCATCTCGTCGTATGTCATGAGCGTATATAGACTCGCGCCTTGGATGCGCGCGCCGGCTAAATCCGGATATTTGATGTATTGCATATTATCCGAATACCGGATAATTAGGGTGAATGAGCCCAGTAGCTGAAATCTTCGCCGCCTTCGATAACAGCCCGACCAAGCTCTCGCGAGCGATCGGCGTCAAGGTCCAGACCGTATTCGATTGGGGCAAGGCTCCGGTCAACATTCCGGAGTGGCGGCGTGCCGCTGTTTTGGAGGCGGTTCGCAAGAATAACATCGCGCTGTCCCCTGAAACGTTTGCGTACCTTGGCGCCAAGCCAGTTCGCAAGCCCGCCCGCAAGTCCTCTGACCAAGCGGTGGCAGCATAATGGCCCGCCGCAGAATCGTGGAGGCAGAACGCGGCGAGCGCTCCACCTTCCTTACCCTGTCCTGCGGTCACGAGCGCTCGATTGGCGCTCATACCCTACCCTCCGGTGAGGTCATCACTCGCGTTTCCGAGATGCTTGGTCGCGAATATGACTGCCGTGAAGCTCGCTGCGGTGCGGTCGCATGAGCACCGCCCTCACCATAGCCGCGGCACTGGTCGCGTGGTTCCTCCTTGGCTGCATCGTCGCGCTTCTCATCGGCCGCGCCCTCCCAGCTAGCCCAGAACCAGACGAGCATGAGGCGTGCCACGGCGACCCGGAAGCTTTGCGGGCAGTCCGCCAGTCTGGGGTGATCGGTGATTTCCATGCCGGTTCTAATCTTACAACTCGGGAGCGTAATCATGTGTGACGCAAACATGATCGTGCGAGAGCGCCAGCTGACGGTTCGCCGCCAAATGGATGCCCGCCGTATCAGCCTCAAGGCCGTGTCGATGGACAGCGGCATCTCCTATTCGACGATCGTTTCCTACTTCCCCGGGGAGAAGGACAAGCAGCCCGCGACGATGCCAGCGTCGGTGTTGTTCACGCTCTGCGATACGAAGGCGCTCCCGCTCGATCTGCTCTCGCTGATCCTGCCGGACGGTTTCCAGATCGTCCGCGCGCCGGAAGAGATCAATCACGACGAGTTCGAGACGATGTGCCGCGATTACCTAGCCGCGAAGGCTCGGGCCCATCAGGCGACTTCCCCGGGTGGGCGCGAGATCGCGGAGTGCGAGCGCACGGACCTCGACGGCAAGGTCGTCCAGCTTCGCGGGAGCATGGCAGCATGAAGATCTGGCCCTTCACCACCGCCAGCGCCGCTCCGACCCCATCGGAAGCCGCCCGCATCCTCAGCAACGAAGCCCGCGCTCAGAAGGCCCGCCGCACCGCCATGCTCGACACCCTTCGTGGCTGTGTCGCCCGCGGTGATGTCGCGAAGCTGGGGTGGCGCGCATGATCATCGCGCCCGCCGCAGTTCAGCCCGCCTGTGCCCGTGTCTTCAATGGCAACACGCACTTCACCTTTCACCGCATCAGCCAGCCCATCCTTGGGGCTCTGCCGATCTACCGGTGCTACAAGCCGAGGAAGCTCCGTTGACCCGCTCTTGCCCCGACTGCGGCAAGGCGCTGACCGCCAGCAACAAGTCTGGCTACTGCGCCCCGCATCTGCTCGCCCGCCGCAACGCCTCGCCCGAGCATAAGGCGAAAGCAGCTGCCGGACGGAGGGCCTATCTCGCTGTCCCGGCTAATCGTGCGGCGCTAGCTGCTGCCGTTCGCAAGGGAATGCTGAACCTTTCCCCCGCCGAGCGAGCGCGTCGTAGCGAGCAAGGCAAGCGCATGGTCCCGACGCTTCAGAGCGCGGAGGTGCAGGCCAAGGCGAATGCACCAGAGGCCAAGGCCGCGAGCGCCCGCAAGCGCACGGCAACAATGATCCATTGGTGCCCACCCGAACTCGTCCCAACGTATCGAGCGCTGAGTAAGAAACTCGGGTCATCGCAGGCAGCACGTGAAGTCATGCTGCCAACTATCGCGGGCACTGCCGAGAACGCTCGCCGCACTGTCCTGAACCACCAAGACGCCCAGCGCATCCGCCACGCGCGCGATGTCGCGCAATCCTACTGAGGACATCAGCATGACCGAACAAACCACACGACAGCACGGCATGGGCGGCGGGAATGTCGCGGCCGACGAGCTTCGCCTTCTGATCGAGCGCGCCGAGCGTCTTGAGGAAGAGAAGAAGGGCATCAGCGACGACATCAAAGACGTGATGGCAGAGGCGAAGGGCCGGGGATACGATCCCAAGGCCATCCGCAAGATCCTGTCGATCCGCAAGAAGCGCGCCGAAGAGGTCCAGGAAGAGAACGCTATCCTGCAGATCTACATGGAAGCGCTCGGCATGCAGTCGACGTTCGGCTTCTGATCGTGATCGAGCTTCCCTTTCCCGCCAAGATTCTGTGGCCGAACGGGCGTGGTCATCATTTGACCAAGCACCGCGAGTTCCAGAAGCACAAGCGCTGGGCCTACCACGCCATGCTGGCGCACGGGGGAAGCGCTGCGCTGACGGTTGCCGCTCGCATTGAGTGGTCCGTCATTGTTCATCCGAAAACCCGCAACCCGATCGATGACGACAACGCCCGCGCCGCTCTGAAGGCTTATCAGGACGGCTTAGCAGCCGCGATCGGTGTCAATGACGCCGTATTTGCCGCGCCAAAGCTGACCTTCGGCGACCCGGTAAAGGGCGGCAAAATGCTGGTGACGATCCATGAGTAACGACTGGTTCCGGTCGTGGCACGGCGCGCCCACGGACAACAAATGGCTGCTGATAGCCAAGCGCGCCAACGTTAAGCCGATTCACGTGTCCGGCACGTGGTGGGCGCTTCTCGACCATGCTTCCCAACACTCCGATCGTGGCTTCGTCGACGACTTCGACCAAGAAACCTTCGCACTGTTCGCCGGCCTGGAAGAGGAACACGTGTCACGCATTGTCACGGCGCTTCGTGACAAGGGCATGATCGTCGACGGCTATCTGCACCAATGGAACAAGCGCCAGCCTAAGCGTGAAGACGCAACTGCTAACGAGCGGCAGCAGCGTAGCCGCGCGAATAAGCCAAAAAACGGCGGAAATCCGCCATCTGGCGGCAAGGGTCTCGATAATAACGAGCCCCCTGTCACGGACGGTCACGCCCTGTCACGCAATGTCACGACAGATAAAGAAGAGATAAGAGAAGATATTACCATTGCTAACGCAATGGGCACGGTCGTGCCGATCAGCGCAGGCGCATTCTGCAAAGCAGTCTTCGACAGCGCCATCCCACTGATCATGGCGACGGGCCGCACCGACCGGGAAGCCCGCTCTGTCATCGGCCGCTGGCGAAAGACCTGCGGCGACGCCGACCTCCTAACCCTCATCCGTCAATCTGAAACTGAGCAGCACAGCGATCCTCTTGAATGGATCATGGCTGCCGTGGAGACCCGTAATGGCAACCGCACTGCAAACGACCGTCGCCCCAACCGATCCAGCGAAATTGATGACGCAGCCCGAAACCTGGGCTTTGGCGGATAGCCAGTTCTCGTCGTTGGCCTGGGACGCTGCCTACGCCGCTAAGCAGTTCCACCCGGCGTCGCTGCCACGGCTGGTCGCCGCGCATGAGATCGCACTGACGCCAGTCTCCGATGATTGGCTCCAGAAGCGGCTGCGGCTGCTGTGGAAGTCGTCGGTGGTGAACGGCAGCCTCGACGCGACGGCATGGCTGCACGAGACGGGCCGACTGCTCGCCGACATTCCGCAGGACATTCTGGCGGATGCAATCGACGAGTGCGTGAAGGCCAGCGAGCGCGGGTTCATGCCGACCGTTGGCCAGATCCGTGCGGTTGCCGATCCTCGGGTGCAGCAGCGTGAGACGCACGCGGCGCGTCTCCGGTCGATCGAGCGAGTGAACAGCGGCGCGGCTGCGGCGAAGGAGGATGCGCCCCGTCCGCGCGCGCAGATCGACAGCAGCCTGGCAGAGTCGACCGCGGACATTCTCAAGCGATGCTGGCCGACGATGGGCAAGCATGAGCCGGGATATCAGGACCGCAGTGAGGCGCTGAACCTCGACCCGAACCGTCCGACGCGCAAGCCAACCCGCGCCGACTACATCCGCATGGGTGTCGATGCTTCTGCGCTGGAGGGGATGGCATGACCGCGGCGCTCAACGATCTGACGCGGCGCGCGAAGGTGGCTGGTGAAGCACTAGTCGCGGCCATGGAATGCGACGCCGATCCGGATGTCGTGCGGTGCGCTCGATACGTCGCGCTCAACGCCAGCGCTGTTTCGCTCGCCAAGCTTGGGCGGCTGCTGAAGTGAAGCCCATGACCGCACCCCGCCCCAGCCTATCCCAAAACTGGATCCGCAAACCGGTGTGGGCGTGTCGTCCGTGCGGGTTCCGCGGGCCGAAACCGGGGGAGCACTGCGGGGAGGCTATGGCGCCTGTTATTCATAGAGGAGAGACGAGATGAGTGAGACGCAATCCGAAGCTCGGCAGGACTGGGATGAGTTAAGGCGCGCTGCGTTTCATGTGATGTCTCTGATCGAAGCTGGCACCCCCGTATATCGGCAGGATTATGCAGCTGGCCGACTCCGAGACGCTCTCTCCGCCACCGCCCCCGTCCGCAACACATCGCAAATTGGAGAAGGATAGTGAGTGAGCGAGACGGATGGGCACCTGTGAAAGTGACCTGGATAGAGAAGATCCTGATCGTCGTGCTGTTCATAGCGTCGGCCTACGGCATGTGGAGGTTGTTCGCATGAGTAAGATCAAGCCAGAATTGGTGGAGCGGATGACAACGTTGATCCGCGACATGGTGACCGCTGAGGATAGCTGCGGGTTTCGCGGCATTCCGAACAAGGGCACGTCGCTCATCCACTACGATGAGGCGAGAAACATTGCCCGAGCCCTCGCCACCCCGGCCACATCCGCATGACCACCCCCAAGCCTGAGCTGCACTGTGGGGCGATGATGTGCCCGGTTATTCATGAAGGAGTGGGACGATGAGTGAGGAATACCGCATCAAAAAGCTGACGGAGGCGCTTGAGGCCTCCGTCGTAGCTATAAACGATTGGCTCCACACTTACGCTGATGATGAGTGCCGACCAGAGGACGTGCAGGCTAGCCGGAAGCGCATCGGTGAGCACGGGACGCTCTCGTACATTGCTCAGGTGCAGGACCGGAACCGTCAAGCCCTCGCCACCACCCACGCCCCGATGCGGGGCAACTCAAACGGCGACCGTGGCACATCGCAGCAACAATCTTCTTTTGGAGATAGCATGACAACGGTTGATTGGGCTGCCCCCCTGGAAGCGTTCCACGATGATGGCCGCGTAGTGCCAGCGGATTTTCTGTGCCACGCCTCTGGCTCCACTGCTGACGTGCGGTTTGATGGCCGGCATGAGAACGCGTTGAAGCCATCGGGATACGTTGGCCATGGGTGGCGCATCCGCAACGTCGCTACGGTTGAGCAGCGAATGGTTAGCCTGATGCGCAAGATCGCCGCACCCGGCACCAGCGATCGTATCGGCAGGTTCGAGGAATGCCGCGAAGACGCGCGCACAATCTTGGCTGAGATCGACCGAGGTAAGGTTGAGCAGGCAGCAACCAAGCAGGGAGATGAGGCATGAACGCGCTCGCAACGATCGAACCCGAGGCGATCGCGCTCGCCCTGCCGGCGGACCTGCCATTCGGCGACTGGATGAACGTGGGCAAGGACCTGTTCGACCAGCGACGTCGTGCGGACTGGTGCCTGGCTGACTGGTGGCGCCATGGCCAAGCCAACTTCCGCACCGAGCCGCAATTCGCCCTGATGCTCGAGCAGACCGCGGCCGACCCAAAGCGTCTGTCCGCAATGGCCAAGGTCGCCGAAGCCTTCCCGCCTCACATGCGCGCCGGTAGCCTGTCGTTCGAGGTGCACCGCGAGATTGCCTCTGTGCCCACCCCTGAGGACCGCTTGGCCATGATCGCCCGTGCTGACCAGGAACGGTGGACCGAGAAGACCGCACACGCTCAGGTCGTCACCTACCGATACGAACAGGGCTCGCTCTTGCCTGAGGACGACCCCGAGAACCGGGAGGCGGTCGAGATCATCCGCGCCTGGAACCGAGCTAGTCCAGCAGCCCGCGCCTACGCATACGAACTGATGACCAGCGACTGTCGCGCCATCAACGAAGGGGAAGTCCAGTGATGAAAGCCTACAGCACCAAGCAGCCCCGGCCTGTCCCGGTCGAGTACGCCGATACGTTCGTGAAGCACGGTCACAGCGTGTGCCAACAGATGTTCGGCAAGCGCGCGGCACAGCGGTATTTCACGGCGAGCGGACCTGCGCGGCTTCGTCAGATGCGGGATGAGTATCGGGCTGCTGCGAAGGCGGTAACGGCTGGTACCAGCAAGGGGCAGGGGTGAGGACATGCCAGCAGGACGGCCGACCCTTTACGATCCCAGCTATTGTGAGGCGGTTGTCGCGCACATGGCAACGGGAGCCAGCCTGACTTCGTTCGCGGCTGAGATCGATGTCGCGCGCGATACGATCAGCGAATGGGGCAATGTGCACCCAGAATTTTCCGTAGCCGTAAAGAGAGGCAAGGCAAAATGTGCCGCGTGGTGGGAAGCCCGCGGACGTTCGATCGCTGAAAAGGGCGGCGGGCCTGGCGCTGGAACGCTGGTTATGTTCGGCCTGAAGAACATGGGCGCGGATGATTGGTCGGATGCATCTCAGGTCGATCATCGCAGCACCGATGGCAGCATGACACCAAAGGCGCCGGTCTATAACATCGTCGACAAGTAATGTCTGAGGTCATAGACATATTTCCGGCGTACCGGAACTATCTTCAGGCAGCGCGATTTAAGGTTGCGTACGGTGGTCGCGGCAGCGCGAAGACCCGTACCTTCGCGACTATTCTAACGACCAACGTTCTTCACTATGGCTGGCGCGTAGTTTGCTTTCGCGAGATCATGGAAAGCATCGCGGATAGCGTGTATCAGGAGATTGTCGCCGAGATCGACCGCCGCGGGCTCTCCGACCAGTTCGAAATACTCAAGACCGAGATCAACTGCCCAGCATCAGGTGGCTGCTTTCGGTTCTCTGGCATCCGGGCGAACGCTAGCAGGCTCAACACGCAGAAGCTGAAGGGCTTTGCCAACTTCGACGCGGCATGGCTCGAGGAAGCCAACCCCGTATCAGCGGAGAGCTGGAATGCACTGATCCCGACGATGCGTAAGGAGGGATCGGAGATCTGGGTATCATTCAACCCGGAGAACCCGCTGGAGGAAACGTACCAGCGCTTCGTAGCCAACCCGCGCTACCCGGCTGAGAAGGATGGCCGGGCGTACAGCATCGTTCGCAAGATCAATTTCACGGACAACCCACGCTTTCCTCGCGAACTGCGCGACGATGCCGAGCTTATGCGCGTGTCGGATCCCGAGCTCTACCAGTTCGTATATCTAGGTGAGCCGGTCGCGGATAACGCGCTGTCGATCATCAAGCCTATGTGGATACAGGCGTCGGTCGACGCTCACCTGCATATCCCGACGTTCCCGGCTGGCGGGGGGCGTATCGGCGGCATGGACGTCTCTGGCGGCGTAGAGGGCGATGTCGCTGCGCCCAAGTCGAACGATCCTAACGCCCTAGCGTGGCGCTACGGATCAATCCTGGCCGGTCTGGAGGAATGGCAGGACGAGAACCCGAATGCAGCTGCAGGGCACGCGTATGAGGTTGTGGCACGAGAGCGCATAGACACCCTTGGTGTCGACGACATTGGCGTTGGCGCATCGGTGCCTGGTGAACTCAAGCGGCTTCAGACCGAGGCGAGGGCGAAGAACCCGAAGATGCACGAGGCCGAGTTTGTTGGCTGGACAGCATCGGAAAGCCCTGACCAGCCCAAGCGTGAGTACCAGCCCGGCAAGACTCATGCGGATATGTTCGCGAACCGTAAGGCTCAGGGCTGGGGGCTGCTTGCCGATCGCTTCCGCAACACGTGGCAGGCGCGTAACGGGCTGCCTTTCGACGTCGACCAACTCATCTCTATCCCGAGTGGCCTGCCTATGCGCGACAAGCTCCAGGCCGAGCTGGCACAGCCTCGCCGCGAAAGCGTCAACGGGCGCATGAAGGTCGAGAGCAAGAAGTCACTCAAGGCCCGCGGCATCCCGTCACACAATCTGGCTGATGCGGTTGTGATGGCCTATGCGCCAGCTGAGGCCCCGGGCAAATTCGACATGCGAAAGCTGCTCGGATGAGGGGCAATGTTTCTTCCGAGAAGAACGATTATCGGAATAAACATTGAAGCTTGGCCACGTCGAATATGGTTGGTCGAGACTCGGGAATAGTGTAGTATTTTAGATGCTGCGGCGACGACCAAGAAGGGTTGAACTGTACGGAAGTCGAGCGAGGGAGCCCAGACCCGGGACACCGCCCCGATACGCAGCACTCAAGACCTAGCTTGCTAGGCCACCCGGGTCTGACCACCGGGTGTCGTACCGCTGACCTGCCAAGCGTAGGCTCAGCAACAGGGGCGAGACATAGTGGCGCATCGCGTCGTCACGTATCTCGCCCCTAGCCTAAACGGCCTACCCAGATGCTTGCGACATACCGGGCAGGCCTGACCACAACCGTTCAGGAGAACGATCATGGCTGAAGTTCCATTAAACTCCGAAGCCGAGCGCCGCCAGTGCGCGCTTGATGGCATGAGCAAATTCGCCGACGAGAACGGCGCGACCGACCGAAACTGGCGCGAGATTGACCAAATCACCCGCGTCATATTCATCGGCACCGCAGATGATGGCCGTGAATTTACCCTTGGGTATATGAAGGACGCGGCATGACTTATTGGGACGGGCTCTACGTGTCGGTTATTCTGTTTCTATTCGCTTTGCCGCTATTTTCCGGGCTGCCACTGCAAGGCGCGCCACGGATCAAGCGGGCCACCCACCTCCACATGCGCGCCAGTGGTGGCCGGCTGGTCCAATGTCGCGTCGTTGAAACGGAACAAGAGGACTACCATCAGTGAATTGGTCCGCGCTCTCCGCCGAAGATTATATCCACCTCATCGCGGGAATTTTTAGTGCGGTAGCCTTGCCTTGGCTGCTGTGGAACCTGTGGGCTAACCGTTGGTCTCGTCCACGTCGTTAGGCTGACGGCGGTAAGCGAACCCCGCCCCGAGCCGTACCCCGGCAAGCATGGCGTGGTTCTCCGATAGTCTTCGCAGCGCCATTGCGGCGGTCAATCCCTTCGGCGGGTTCGGCCAGCAATCGGCAGCCGCCCCCATCTTCACCCATCAGCTTGCGCTTGCGGCGTATCGTTCGAGCGGCCTTCTCAGGAAGGTGATCCGCATCCCCGCTGAAGACCGTGTCCGCGAGTGGCGCGACTGGCAGGCGGACAAGCCATCGATCGCACTTATCGAAGCCGAGGAAAAGCGACTGGGCTTAGTCGCCAAGGTCAAGCAGGCGGAAACGCTGCGCGGGATCGGTGGTGGCGCCCTTGTCATCATATCGGGCACAGACCCGGCGCTGCCACTAGACCCCCGCAACATTGCAACGGGTGGCATCATCGCGATCAACGTCGTGTCGCGCTGGCAAATCCGCGGCAAGGACTGGGTGCGTGATCTCGCCAGCCCAGACAACGGCCAGCCCCGCATGTGGGAAATGGACACGGACCTTGGCGAGGGGAAGAAGATCCACCCGTCGCGCGTCATCTGCTTCCGTGGTGAGGCATTGCCGGCCGGGTCGGCGCTGAACGACGAGGACGCGTTCTGGGGTGACAGCCGCCTCGTTCAGGTCATCCGCGAGGTCGAGCGTTCGGACTCGACGCAGGCATGGTTCTCCGAGCTGGTGAAGAAGGCCAAGCTGCTGCGCTTCGGCATCTCGAACCTGACGGACTACAACCCAGACGACCTGAGCAAGCGCGTTGCCCTGATCGCGAGTGGCGAGAACAGCATCAACGCCACGATCTACAACCTGCCCACGAAGGATGGCGCCGGCAACGAAGCTGGTGGCGAGAAGATTGACGATTACCAAGTCTCGTGGGCTGGTATTCCCGCGATGATGGATGCCTTTGACCAGCGCATTGCCGCGGTTGCTGATATCCCTTTCACGCGCCTCATGGGCCGCTCGCCCGCCGGCATGAACGCGACCGGCGCCTATGACGACCAGAACTGGGCTAAGGCAGTCAGCGCAGGACAGCAGCTCGAGACCCGCCCGTGCCTGGAATCATTCGATCCCGCGCTGATCCGCTCGGCGGGCGTCGCGCAGACTATGGTTTCGAAGGTGACGTGGAAGTGGGCCCCGCTCTGGTCGCCGACCGAGAAGGAAGAGGCTGAAACGTTCAAGGTGTTCATGGAGGCGATCGAGAAGGTGCAGGGCAGCGCCACGATTCCTGATCGCGCTTTCGCCGAGGCGTTCCAGAACTGGCTTGAGGAACGCGAGTACCTACCGGGCCTCAGCGCTGCGCTTGAGAAGGTCCCTGAGGCTGAGCGCTTCGGGATCGACCCGGGCGCCAACGACAACACAGATCCGTCAGCTCTTACCCAGATTGGAGGTGATCCTGTTCTCGAAGGTGCCGGGGGAGCGCAGCCCGCTTCCCCGCGCCGGGTTGCTGCGAACGATGGGCGCCCGATGACGCTGGGAGATTTGTGATGGCCGAACTGCACGCTATCACGGCCGAGCCGGCTGGCGAAGAGGTAGTAGCGGTCCTTGAGCGAGCGCTTGAGCAGGCGCGTGCCGGCGAGATTTCTTCTGTTGGCCTTGCCGTCGTGTATCGGGATGGCTCGACCCAACAGGCGTGGAGTTCGCCCCCGTCGATTGGCACCCTGATCGGTTCGACCGCCCGCCTCGTCTACCGGCTCAATCAAGCGCTCGATTGACCCGCACGCACCGCCCGAACCGCCAACGCGAAAGGCGCACGCATGGCCTCGAACCCCGACCAGATCCAGCAGCAGGAAGCGGAACGCAGGCGGCAGGAGGCGGAAGCTGCAGCGATCGCGCTGCTGTTGCTGGGTCGCAAGCGGTACGATCTTCCCGCACTGATTGCCGCCGGTAGGATCAGGCCTCGCGCGTTCCGGCGTATCTCGCCGTCTGGTGTCATGGCGGGCGATCTCGCCGCACCGTACCTAGCAATAGTGCGAGCATGGGAAGCGGAAACCGACGAGCTGTTACGTGCCTATGAGCGTGCGATGGCTTCACGCGACATGACCGGCCTGCATCGTGCAATTGCAGAAGCTTCTGGACGCGTCGACCAGCGCACCGACTTCTCCGCTCGTCAGATGCGCGGGGCGATAGGGCGGATTGAGGCCTGGCACCGTCGCCAGTGGGAAAGCCGGGTGAAGGCGTCGACCGGACTGGACGTGTCGATGTTCACGACCGCGGCCGACGTTGCCCCCGAGATCGATAATGCGACCGCCTGGAACGAGCAGCTAGCAGGCGATGTCAACGCGCAGACCAAGCAGCGCATCGTTACAGCGTTGCTCGCCGCGGCTGCAGTCAACGCTCCTGCCACGATCGCGGCGAAGAAGGCGCGGGAGGCTGAGCAGGCGAGGGCACCGCAGACGGATCCCGAAGCGCCTGATGCGCCGGCCGCACCGGGAGAGGTCGCGCCATCGGTCGAGGAACTGATCGCAGATGCTGTCGCGAAGGCCAAGACGCGGTCCCGCAACATCGGATCCGATCAAGCCGAGAAGACCAGCGCAAGCCTCACTCGCGCGCGTCGGCAGTCGGCAGGTGTGGCGAAATGGCGGTGGCGTCACTATGACCCGCAACCGAACCCGAGGCCTGAGCATATCCGGCGCGATGGGAATATCTATAGCGACACGCGCCCGCCTCCAACGCTCCCTGGCGAAGAGCCGTTCTGCAAATGCTGGGAAGAGACTGCGCTTTGAGCGAATAGCCTTGGCGTAGAGTTAGTGGTGGTGTAGTATTCGCGGGCTGCGGCGTTTGTCACCCCTCGCGATACCCGCCAGATCGCGGTTGCTGCATAATAGATTGCAGGATGCCGCAGCGACCCACCCCGATGCGTCAACATGCGGGGTAGGTCTGACCACAACCGATCAAGGGGATCGATATGGCTGACGAACCAATAGCAGAACTGCCGCGGCGGGAAACCTTTCTGTTCTCAGATCGGCAGGCAGTCATGGATGCGATCGACAATCCCGCCTCCGTCCTTCCGCGTAAAGCGTTAGGGGACTGGCAAGAGCATCACGCGCACTGGCAGGCTCGGGCGGTTCTCGCGACGATGAGCGCCAAGGGCCTTCTCGCATTCGAGTATGAGGCATGAAGGTCGTATCTTACCGAGACGTCATCATGTTCGCCGCAGCCGCGCTGGTGCTGTGGGTCTCTTTCAGCGTTGGCAGAAGTCAAGGCGAGAAGGTCGGCCGAGAACAAGTCTGGGCAGCATGCCACCAACCCGGCAACATGGAGTGCCCCGCCTATAACGGCGGTGGTGGCGTCGATAAGGACTATGTCCAATGACCCCGATCGAACGCGCCGAGCAGTCAATCCGTGAGGTCTTTGAGCGCAGGGCGGTTGAGTACGGCAACTGGATCACCGAACCGCACGAAGTGACCAAGGCTTGGGAATACGAAGGCGAGATCGCTACCGACGAGATTGTCCGCGCTGTCCTTCAAGCGATCCGCGAGCCGAGCGTGGCAATGAACATGAGCGGCGATCGGGTGTTATGCGATCCCGACTATGATGCGAAGGATTGCTTTGCCGCCATGATCAACGCTGCTCTAGCGGAGGGCGCATGATGACCCCGATGGAGCGCGCCAACTACAACTTCGAGCAAGTCGCACGCGACATGCAGCCCGCCCTGGAAACGCTAGGCGCGGCGTTCGCTGCTGCTGGCGTAGCATCCCTACAAGGCATGACGAGGGCGATCGAGAAAGAGAAGGCTCGTAACCCCGCGTTCGCGCGTTCAATGGCGGCGCTACAGAAAGACAATAAGAGCCGCTAACGGCGGTAAACCCCCTTACAGCCGCGCCGTAATCCGCGTGGCATGATATTCGCAGACCATCTAACGCTTGATGCGCCCCGGCGCACTGCTGACGGGTACATGGCCGTGCGAGCGAAGGCGGCGCGCACCGGCACGTATCAGTACGCCGGTACGGAGGTCGATCCCGAGAACAAGCATGGCCTGCGCGACACCGCGATCGTCAATGTCCTGCGCGATGCCGATCAGGTGTTCGACGCCAAGGCCGTTCGCAGCTTCATCGGTAAGCCCATCACTGACAATCATCCGTTGCAGCCTGTCACGTCTTCCAATTGGAAGGATGTTGCACGCGGCACGATCATGGGCGCGGTTCGCGACGGCGAGTATGTCGCGTTCGACCTTCTGCTGACCGATGCCGCGGCGATTACTGCGGTTGATTCCGGCAAGCGCGAGCTATCGAACGGCTACAGCAGCTCGCTTGAGTTCGGCGACTTCACCGCGCCGGACGGCACCAAGTGCTCGGCGCGCCAGACGGCTATCGTCGGCAATCATATCGCGCTGGTGGATCGCGGCCGCGCTGGCCCTGATTGCTCGATCACGGACGCAGCAGTTTGCGACCGCGCACCTCATTCCATTTTCGACAGCCTCACGACCCAGGAGAAGCCCGTGAAGACCATGCTCATCGACGGGCTCACCGTCGACGTGTCCAACGCCGATACTGCCGTTGCGACGATCCAGACCCTCATTGCTGCCCGCGATGCTGCGACGGCCAAGGTGACGACGCTCGACGCCGCTGCCGTGACCGCAGCCGCCACGCTGGTCGCCAAGGATGCGGAGATCGTCAAGCTCACCGCGGATCTGGCAGCCGCCAAGCCGACCCTGCAGCAGCTTCGCGACGCGGGCAAGGCTTTCGCCGTGATTGAGGGCAAGGCCAAGGCTGCGGGCATCACCGTCACCGACGCCATGGACGAGGCCGCGATCATGAAGGCGGTCGTCGACAAGGCGATGCCGGGCAACACGTACACCGCTGATCACGTCGCGATCGCATTCGAGGCGCTGACCAAGGATACGAAGGTTGCTGATGCGACGAACCGGGTTGTCCCGATCGGCCAGCCGACGATGCTGGGTGACGGCGCTTCGATCCGCGACACCATCCGCCGCCAGCGCAACGCTGCATAAGGGAGCCTGAACATGGCCGTTCTACAGACCACTTACACCGATCAGGTCGCTCCCGGTTATGCCGGCATGGTGGCGAACGCTGAGACGAGCAACCGCATCACGCGCACCAACGAGGGCGTGGCCGCTGTCGCATTCGGCGCGGCCGCATTCCGCGGCACGGGCGACCACGGTATGACGGTCACGCCGACCGCTGGCGGGTTTCTCGGAATCGTCATCGCGCACGAGGCTCTTGGCCTTCTGGCTGGCGCGACGGCCGATGCGTTCCCGCAGTATGCCAGCGTTCCGATCCTGACGCTCGGCGTCATCTGGGTCAACGTTGCCGTCGCGGTCACCAAGGGCGACCAGGCGTACGTCACGAGCGCTGGTGCGATCACCAACGTATCGACCAGCAACGTCATTCTGCCGGGCTTCTATTTCGACACCACCTCGGCGGGCGCTGCGCTCGTCAAGCTGGCAAAGCGCTAAGGGGGCGCCGCTATGACCACTCAGTTCTTCGACGCCGCAACCGGCAAGCTCGATATCGCTGGCTGGAAGGCCCACGACGCGCGCCTCGCCCAGACCTTCGCCGACCACGTCGACAGCTTCTATGCTGACGCCCAGGTTGGTATCGCCTTCCTCACGCCGCAGCTGTGGCGCATCGAGAGCGAGGTATACCAGACCAAGTATCCCAACTTCGAACTCGACGGCCTGATCACGGTCAACGAGGACGGCGACATGTGGGACGTCGGCACCGTGTTCTATTCGCGGAACATGGTCGGTCGCGCCGAATTCCTTTCGGGCAAGGGCTTCGACATGCCCTACGCCGGTCAGACCAGCGAGCAGAACACGCGCGGCTACCACCTCGCAGGTATCGGCTATGAGTGGACGGTGCAGGAGATGCAGCGCGCCGCCAAGCTCGGTCGCGCGCTCGGCAGCGAGAAGGCTGGCGATGCAACCATGGTCGCCAAGGTGTTCAAGCGGTCGGTCGCAATGACGGGCCGCACGCCCGGCGCTGCGACGTCTGAGAAGGGCTGGACGGGCCTGATCAACGACCCGAACGTGCCCGCCACCAACGTCGCCGCGACGGGCACCGGTACGACCACGCCATGGGCCAACAAGACCCCCGACGTGATCAGTTCTGACATCTGGAGCGCGGTCAACGCTGTCGAGACGCAGACCAGCGAGACGCACACCGCGACGACCGTGGGCCTGCCGACCGCCAAGCTGCGCTACATCGAGCAGACCCGTATGACGGACGGATCGGGGCGTATCATCGATTTCGTCCGCGGCGACAACGCCGCTGGCGGGCGCACGATCAACTTCGTCAACATCCGCGAGCTGGCTGGCGCAGGCGCAAGCGGCACCGATCGCCTCGTCGCGTGGGACAATAACCGCCTGGTGGCTCAGTTCCACCTTCCGGGCGACCACACGTTCCTCCAGCCCCGTCAGGCGTCGGATATGACGTATTCGGTCGGTGGCATCATGAACGTCGGCGGGACCGAGATCCGGTTGCCGAAGGCGATGACCTATCGGGATGGGATCTGACGCCATGAAGAAGTTCACCAATTACGCGCCCGGCGCCCGCGGTGTCACGGTCAAGGTCGAAGGCAAGGACGGCGGGAGCGACACGATCTGGATCGAGCCTGGCCAGACTGTGTCGATCGATCCCAAGCTGATCGTCGAGCCCATGCCCGATCTTGGCAACAAGCCGGCCGATGACGGCAGCTCGGATGAGATCGAGGCGCTGACGGCGCGCAATGCGGAACTGGAAGCCATCGTCGACGAACAGGGCAAGAAGATCGAGGCGCTGACGGCGGACCTCGAAAAGGCAACGAAGCCCGCCAAGTAAGGTGGTGTGTAGTATGAATGAAGCCGCTGCTCTCGGGTGGCGGCTTTTTTCGTAGGAGGCGTAATTGGTAGACGATCTGACTGTAGCAGGCGTGCCTGTGTACCGTGACAGCGCCGGTGTGTTGCGCGAGCAGAAAGACCAGGCGCAAATATCGGCGATCAGCACCGCCCTAGCTGGTAAAGCCGACGCCTCAGCAATCCCACTACCGGCGACCACGACGCCTAAGTCGGAAATGACGGGCGGCTCAGTAGGCGGTGCGGCAACCCGGTATGCTCGAGAGGATCACCAGCATCCTCGCCTGACGAGCACGACATATGCCACGCTCGGGAGCAACGGGCAGGCGGTCGTGCCATTCTCACGCACCTTCGTGAACAAGCCCGGTTTGGATCTCAGCGAAACCGATGCAGCAGCGGGCAGTCAGCCGCTTGTTCTGCGGGGACTGGGATGGGTGCAGGACTCGAACGGGCTCTATACTGGCGTGACTGTCCAGGGATCCCGCGCCCAGCTCCTGCCGGTCCTCTCGCCGCTCTCAACGGTGCTGACGCTGGTGTCCGGCGTCGTGACCGGTGTGAACGGGTTGGTGACCATGCTGACGAATTACAACGTGTTTGGCGGATCCGCAGCTGGCGCGACGGTATCGGTGATCGCGGTGGCTCGATCTGACGTTCCTGCCACCTAAAGGCGGTAATCGCCGCCAGTCCGAAAGTTAGCCTTCCCGGCAAAGGAGCCTCGCGCATGGTCGCCACAGTAGCCGGCTTTAAGGCCCGATATGCCATCTTTGGTCCCGTACCTAACGAGACGGTTCAGCTATTCTTGGATGATGCGCTTTCGTCCGTTGCGGCGTTCGGCGAGGATGCGGACCGGGGGCAAATGCTCAAGGCGGCGCATGACATGATCGTCGCCAGCGTGACCGGGATCGTCAAGGATGCTAGCGAGCAGCTGCCGGCTGGTGTCACCAAGTTCAAAAGTGCCGATATGGATGTTTCGGTATCCGAGGCTGCAGCGAACCGATCGCTTTTTTACGGCTACAGTTCGACATGGTTCGGTAGCGAATTTGCCAAGCTTCAGCGTCGATATCTGGGGATGCCCCGCCTCGTCGGCTACGTTGAGCCTAGCAGCATCTGCTGGTCGTGAGTGTCCCTGCCGCCTTTGCGAGCATCGCCACGGCCTTCTCCAAGGCTGGACTAGGCCCGTACCATCCCGCTGTCGCGCGCTGGCCTGGCACGCCTGCCTATGACGATGGCGGCAGCATCACGACGCCGGGCACACCGATTGCCAAGCCTTGCATGGCACAGATAGCCGCAGCAACGCAGAAGATGCGGACTGAAGTCGGGTATGTCGACAAAGACGTCGCCCTGCTCGTTCTCGTCACGACGATCGATGGCGAGCTGGATACCGATGCGACTGTCGAGGTGACCGCGGGCCCGCATGCCGGCAGCTACAGCGTCCAGTCCACGAACAAGGATAGCATGGCGACGCACTGGATCTGTCGGGGGCGGGCGGTATGATCTCGCTGACGGATAACCATGCGGCGCGCTTGCTGAAGATGCACCCGATGCGGGTTGAGGCGCTGCTAGTCGACGAGGTCCGAGCGGGCTCCGAACTGGTGGCTGAAGAGGCACGGTTCAGTGTCATTGATGGCGCTGTGTCTGGATCCGCGCACGTTGTCTCGCTTCCCGGGGAGGCGCCGAACGCCGACACTCACACGCTAGACCAGAGCATTCGGGCCGGCGAGGTAACGCATGACCTTGGCCACGTCTCATCGTATGCCGAGGCAACGGCCGATTACGCCAAGCATCTCGAGCTGGGCACGAGCCGAATGGCGGAGCGTCCGTTCCTCGCTCCCGCCAGCCGCAGATCCCGCGGCAAGATCATCCGCTCGCTGGTCGACCGGCTGCGCAAGGGGCGTGCATAGTGGATTATTCCCTTCCTGTTCGCCGTGCCGTGCTGACCGCGTTGAAGCGCAATGCCGCCATGCTCGATCTAATCCCAGCAAGTAGCATCTATCCCGGCGTTGTGCCGACCGGGCGCACCTTCCCGTTCTCGCGCTATGGCTCGCCGCAGACCACCCCGTTCCGCCTGTCAGGCCTCAACAGCAGCTCGACGCGGTTTGCGCTGCACGGGTTCACCGGACCGCTGAAACAGGGTCAGACGGTGCTGGAAACCGCTGAGGATCGGTCGTGGAAGATCGCTGCGGCATTCAAGGCCGTGCTTGATGATGCCGTGCTACCGATCGACGTCGGGATGCATGCGGCGCTGACTTGGCTGGATACGTCATGCCTGATCGATGGTGACGAGGTCGACGCATGGCACGCGGTTGTGAACTTCGAGGCTCAAGTCGCGGGCTAGGCTTCCGGCGAGGGCCGGTCAATTACGTGGACGATGGTCCCAGCCGCGAAGATGATGGCACCGCAGATCAACAGCGCTAGACCACCATCGAATGCCAACTCCTGGCGATGCAGCAAGCCGATGTTGAGCGTGTCGGTGACGGTCGGCGTGACCGGCAACCCGAGGATGCGTGAGGATTCTTCGTTCAGCGTTGTGGGCATCCGCCAAGCAAAGGCCAGCAGCGCGGCACCCAGAGCAGCAATAGCAATCCCCAGCAAGCGCATCACTATCCCCTGACGGCGGTAATCACCCATCCTACACAGTCTTACGCCACTGGCAAACCCAGGAGCCGAAGATATGACCACCCCGACGACCGTCAAAGGCCAGTATTTCGACGTCGCGGTCAACGTCACCAGTCTCGCATTGCCCGGCCTCACGGGCTGGGTCTATCTCTGCGGTCTGAACACGCGCAACCTGACGCATCAGCTCAACACGACCGACGACACGGTTGCTGACTGCGACCGCCCAGGTGATGCTGCATGGCGCATCCTCAGCGCGACGTCGCAGCAGAAGGACATGGCGGGCACCGGCGTTCACAACCTCGCCAACGCCAGCCTGATCCGTGCAATCTTCGGCAAGACGCTGCCGTATCGCTTCATCGAAGCGCAGCCGGGCACGACCACGAACGACAAGGCGATGATCGGCTACTGGGAAGGCCCGTACGCCTTCACCAACTGGCAGGAGGGCGCGACCGATGGCGCCAACGTCACTTCGCAGTTCACGTTCGCCAGCGACGGCGCAATCGTCTGGGTCGACATGGCTACGCTCGTCACGATCTCGGTAACGCCGGCCACTGCCACTGCGAACACGGCATGGAACGGCACGATGAGCGGCCGCACGCCCGGCTCGACTGTCACCGCAACGTCGACTGGCGCAACGCCCACTGTGTCGGGCAACGTCATCACCGCGACCTGGACCACGACTGGCGCAAAGACGCTTACGATCGTCGAGACGCTGGCCGGCGCATCCGGTTCGCCCAAGACCAGCACCGCTACCGTCACGGTTTCGTAAGCCGTGCAGACGTGGGTAGAACTTCCCTTCGCTGACGGTACGTATCGCTTCTCGTTTGGGCTCATGCAGATCGCTGAGCTTGAGAAGAAGTGCGACGCCGGGCTGGGCAAGATCTACGCGCGGACACTCGCGGGGCGGTACGGGCTGGCGGCAGATGATGTCTTGCCGCTCGAAGCTGACTACCGGTTTGCCGAGCTTATCGAGGTGATCCGGCAGGGTCTGACCGGCGGGGATCATGGCGTCGTCGATGGCACCGTGGTTCCGGTTCGCGCGAACGATCTGGTGTCGGCTTACCTGTTCAGCCCGAGCGACCACCGCATGCCGGTGAAGGAAACGTGGGCGCTCGCCGCTGCGATCCTGAGCGCGCTGGTCGAGGGCTACGTTCCGCCTAAAAAAAAAGCGGATCGGCCGTTAGCTTAGACCAGCGGTTCGATTATGCCGAAGCCCTGACGAATTGCGCGAAGATGGGGCTTTCGCTTCGAGACGCGCGGTCGATGTCGTGGTGGGAATACACCGCGCTGGCTTGGGGGCATCGTACTCCAGAAGAGCAAGAACAAGACGCGGTTCCAGCGCCCGACTCCGCATTCGTCGAATCCCGCCGTTCGCATCTCGCCGGTAGCGGCCTATTCAAGGTGATTCACTGATGTCCGAGGTTGTCGACAGCATCATCGCTGATCTGGACGTGCGGTATCAGAAGTATGTCGCTGGGTTCGACAAGGCAACCGCGGCGCATGAGCGGTTCACAAAGTCCGTGCCCAAGATTGGCGCGATGGGTGGCTTCACCCAGGCGGAAGCGCAGCAGTATGCGGACCGGCATACCAAGGCGGGCGAGACAGTCGCCAGTGTGGAGGAAAAGACCACCGCTCGTGTCACGCGCACACGCAAGGCACGCGCGGCTGCAGTCAAGGCGATTGACAGCGAAGAACTAGCTAGCACGACCGCCGCGGCGAAGGCCAAGGCTGACGTTGAGATCAGGGAGGCCGAACGCTCGGCGCGGCTAAGGGCTGTTGTAGACAGGGCTGCTGCACGACGCGCTAATCAGATCGCGCCGGCTGTAAATTCGTCAATCGGCGCGACCGTTCCTCGCGGAACGTCTGGCCAGCGCGGTATTCCGGCGTCAGCATTGAACGGAGATGCGGTCGCTGAGGTCGCAGCCGAGAAGCAGGTGAATAACCTCTTGGCAGACCAAGCGGTTCTGTCATCGCGCCTCGGTGTTCTTAAAGGTGCTGAACGCGATATCATCCGCGACCAGATTGCGGAACTACGCCTCGTCCGCCAGCTTGAAACTGCAGGTCTGGATGATGCCGCCATTGCGCTGAAGCTCGACGAACGACGCGCTGTTGTCGCTCGCGAACGGGCGCTTGCTGAGCGCAAGCGGTCCGACGCCAGCGTGACGAACTTTGCGAGCGGGGCGGGCATTGGTCGCGGTGCCGGTAATGTCGCAGCAGTCGCCGGCATCGCAACCGCCGTGGGCGTGGGTGTCGGGATCGAGGTGATCCAAAGCGCGATCGACTATGGTAAAGCGCTCGACGATTTGAGCAAGCAACTCGGCATCACAGTCGAGGATCTGCAGGCTTACCAGAAGCTGGCGCGTGATAGCGGCGTTGAGACGACCACGCTGAGCAGCGCGTTCGGCCAGTTCGCGAGCAACCTCGGACGCGCTCAGCAGGGCAGCGTAGAGCAGTCCAAGGTGTTCAAGGCGCTCGGGATCGACATCAAGGACTTCTCGTCCGCTGGTGATGCGCTACCTACCGTTATCGACCGTATATCGCAGCTTAAGGACCCGTTGCAGCGTGCGGCGATCGAGACACGTTTGTTTGGTGAAGAAGGCAGGAAGCTTGACCCGCTGCTATCTGGCGGCGCCGCTCAGGTCTCTGCACTGGCGCGATCACTGCAAGAGACCGGCAAAGCTCTATCGCAAAAGGAGATTCAGGAACTTGACCAGACCGCGCAGAAACTGGGCGAGGTAAAGAACCAGCTCCAGGTCGATTTTGCGCGCATTGTGTCTGGCAACGCGGACGCCATCATAGGGCTAGCCAACTCGTTCGGCTCGCTCGCTGGCTCGGTGATCGGCGCGATCGGGTCAATCAAGCAGTTTAATGCCCAGAAGCTTAACGATCTTACGGGCGGTGCAGCCAATGCACCTGTAGCCCCCGGTTTCATCTCGCGACTTCAGACCGGCGCAGAAGGGTTATTCCGCCGCGCGATCGGCGCAGGCGGACGTAGCGTTCAAAGCACGTCACGGCAGGTGGAGACCAGCACGCCCGGTGAACTGGCGTTCCTTGCGAGCATCGGGCGCCCAACCAAGCCGGTGCAGGGCGGTAGTGTCAATCAGAACGCCATCCGTAACCTCGACACCCCGAAGCCCCCCAAGGGCCCCAAGGGGAAGTCCGCGGAATCGATCGCCCGCGAGGAAGAGCAGCGCACCAAGCAGTTCAACGACCAGGTGGCTCAGGCCAATGCCGACTTCTTGCGCGCGCAGGAGCAGATGACCGCGAGCGCCGACAAGCGCGCTGAGATCGAACTGCAGCTACTGGACACGGCCTACAAGGCACGCCTTGCGGACATCGACAGCAATGCCAAGCGGAACAAGCTGGCGGGATCGAGCGCAGCGCTGGAGGACGCGCGGGCATCGGAGTTGAAGGCCGCGGAGAAGCTGGCGCGCGACGCCAACGAGAAGGCCATACTGCAAGACCGCGATCTGGATAACCAGCGCGCCCTGACGCAGGCGAGCGCCACCTTGCTCGACGTACAGGCCGGGCTGCTCAGCAGCCAGCTTTCCGTAGCGCGTAGCGTCGGTGAGCGTCGCGACCTGGAACTGAAGCTGCTGGAGAACTCGAAGGAGCAGGAGCGCAACCGGCTCAACGGGATCATCAACTCGTCGCGGCCTGGCGATCCTGCCGCGGCCGACGCGCAGACCCGGCTAAGCAATCTGGACGCCGACTATAATCGGCAGGCTGGCGACGTTCGGTATCGCAACCGATCGGCGGGGCAGCAGTACCGCGATGACCTCCCGCGAACCGCTGGCCAGATCACCGACGCTCTCGACGAGGTGAAGGTACGAGGGCTCCAGTCGCTCGACGACAAGATCACCGACAGCATCAGCAAGGTGTTCAAGCTTGGCGGTGCATTCGGCGACGTCGCGAACGGTATCATCAAGGATCTGATCCGCATCGGCGTGCAGCGGGCGATTATTGGGCCTATTGCCGATGCTCTGTTCGGTAAGGGTGGTAGCGAGGGCGGCTCCGGCGGTGGTCTGGGCAGCTTGGTTTCAGGGATCGGCAAGCTGTTCGGTGGCCGTGCGTCAGGCGGTAATGTCGTCGGTGGTGGCAACTATCTGGTCGGTGAAAACGGCCCCGAGATTCTGAACATGCCGTCATCGGGTCGCGTTTACCCGAACGGGCAGCTTCCCGGCATTGTGGCAGGCGGCGGGCGGACCACGCTGTCGCAGCATATCACAATCGATGCGCGCAACAGCGTCATCCCCTCGGAGTTCGCTGGTGCCATCTTGAGCGAGGCTAATTCTCAAGCGCGGCAGTATGCGAAGGCGGCGGGGCAAGGTGCTATTGAAGCTGGACCCGCGCGGGCACAACGGGTTTCAACGCTGGGGACGTGAAGGCGGTAAGGGAGCAAAGGGGGCGGACATAGCGTCGAGCGGCCATGGCCGTCCGCACCATCCACCTCTGTCCTTATAATTTTAAGAGCAGCGACCCTGTCGTCATCGGCAGCGAGGTTGATGGCGGCACATCACTGTCTGGTATCCAAGATGTCGTTGAAACGAGCGGGGGCGGTTACTGGCAGTGGTCGCTATCCAACGGCTCTTTCGGCGGGCGTCCAGACGATCGACGCGAGGTTGCGCTATCCTGGCGCGCTATCAATGCGGGTCTGTCAGGCGGCGCAGTCGCCGTCTTCCGCTTCTGCGATCGGCATCATCAGCCGGTTTATGGTCGCGTCACCATCCCGCATAGTGACGGTTCTCCATTCTCTGACGCTAGCCAGTATTCCAGCGCGGGCGCGGAAGCTTCGGTCATTGCAGTCGTAAACGGACAATCCGGCGGACTGAATGCTACGATCATTGACATCGCCATCACCTCAGAGCGCGAGCTTATAGGTGGGGAACGATTCACCTACGTGCATTCCACATGGGGCGAGCGTTGCGCAGAGATCAGCAGCGTCGAGGACATCGATGGCGGAAAGCGGATCCGTTTCCATCCCCCGGTCCGTGGAGGCATCGCGGTCGGTAACGGTCTAGACTTCGACAACCCAAGGTGCCGAATGCGTCGGGTTTCCGCACCGTCTAACGCTCTTGATCCAATATCGCAGACCACCAGCGTGTCGTCGCTCGTGCTGGTCGAAGACATGCGCGATCCCGACCTGTGAAACGGGTGCTGCTGCTACGGATCGCGACGGACCCGGTCGCGCGGGTATGCTCAGGCGCGGCTCCGATCATCATCCCGGCCGACAGCATTGAGGGTGCCCCCGCGAAGTACCTTGGCGGCGGTGCGTTGGTCGAAATTCCTGAACTTGAGCAGGTCATCAACGGCACGGCGCAGCGGATCAGCATTACCGTATCTGGCGTGACGCCGCAGACCGTTAAGCTTTTTACCGAGGAATCGGAGAGCCTCAAAGGCGCACCAGTCCATATCGGCATCGCATACCAGGATGACGACTGGCAGATCACGGAAGTAGAATGGCTGGCGGAACTGCGCTGCGACTTCCCAACTGCATCCGGATCGCGTGCCAGCCGGTCGATCGCGATCAGCGTCGGAACGTCAGACACGGACCGCAGCAAGGCGCCGGTCGCGTTCTGGACTGCGGCCGGGCAGCGTCGTGTGTCGCCGACCGATCAGTTCTTCGATCACATCGCTGGGATCAGCAGCGGCACGTCGCGGCGCTTCGGGCCTTCGGAATGATGACGCTACCAGAATATCTGCAATGGGCGATGAAACAGCCTTGGGGCTGGGGCTCTGAGGTTGGCTTGGACTGCTGCAAGTTCGCGGGAAAGTGGGCGATCGTCTGCGGTTACGTCGACCCGATGGTGCTGGTCTGGTCAGGCAAGGGGTACAATTCCGAGACGTCCGCACTCCGGCGCATTCACGAAGGCGGCGGGCTAGTTTCGCTCTGGTCTGAGGGCATGGATCATGCAGACATGCCCGCCGCGATCGGTGAGCCGGAGGCTGGCGATATCGGCGTCATCAAACGCGCAACTGTCTGCGGCGGGAACCAAGCGCTCGGCATTTACACCGGACAACGGTGGGTGACGCTCGCACTAGCCGGCATTGAGGCTGGCCCTGCTGACATCTTGAAAGCTTGGCGCCCATGAGCAAGACGCTACAAACCGTTGTGGCTGTAGCGGCTGCCGCTGCTGTGTTCGTCACGACTGGTAACGTGTCGCTAACTCTTGCGGCTTTCACTCTGACGAAAGGCGTTCAGAGTGCGGCTTTTGATAAGTCGCCTCGCCCCGACCAAACTGAAACCGCGCTCAAAACACCCATACCCTCGCGCGTATCCGGCTACGGCGAAAACCGGCTTTACATGGCATACGCTCTCTACGTTACCGCATCTGATGGTACGGCTGTAGACGTCGGAGCCTTCCACGAGGGGCGAATTGACGGCATTACCGGCCATTATCTCGGCGATAAGAAAGTAACGCTCACCTCGGGCGGCTTCGTCAACGGGTTAGAGGACGGGCAGTTCGGCGATAACGACGACAATGTGCAGATCGGCACTACGCTCGGGCCAGCTAACAACGTGGCGTTCTCTGCGGTCATCGCCAAGGTTCCCGATGTCTGGACAACGGATCACCGAGGCGACGGAGTAGTCACCGGTTTCGCGCTCTGGAAGTCGGTCAAGACCAAGAACTACCAAAAGATCTACAGCGGCGGTGGGCCAAACAACATGCCGCTATCGCTGGTCATGCGGATGCAGCTCGTGTTCGACTGGCGTGACCCGTCGCAGTCGGTCGACGATCCGATGACGTGGTCGTGGTCGGAGAACGCGATTCTGCATCTCGCTCACTACTTGCTGGTGCGCGACAACAAAGTTTGGTCGAAGCACTTCGCGCCTACGCTGGCCTATTGGACTGCCGCAGCCGACGTGTGCGACGAGGCTGTGCCGCTCAAAGCGGGCGGTACAGAGCCTCGATACCGCGGCTGCGTGGTCCACAAGCACACCGACGAGCATAAGGCTGTCGTGGCGGCTCTGCTGGCCTGCTGCGATGGCTGGATGAGCCCCCGCGCAGATGGCGCGATCGTTGTCTATGCCGGTCGTTACAGCCCGCCTAGCGTCACCGTCGATGACGGCGACGTCGTGTCTTATTCGGTTCAGGACGGCATCGAAGAAGAGAACGCGGTCAATACGATCCCGCTAACCTATGTCTCGCGTGACCACGATTACACGACAGTCGACACCGACTCTTGGGTTGACGAAGACGACATTGAGCGTCGCGGCAAAGAGCTTGCATCTGGCGGGCTCGCTAATCAGGTGCCGTCACACTCGCAGGCCCGCCGACTCGGCAAGCGCGCTTATGCGGAAGCGATGGCGGGTAAGCGCGGTACTGCCACGCTCCGGTCCACCGGTCGCAAGATCCTTGGCCAGCGGTACATCCGCCTGATCCTGACCGAGATCGGGTTTGACGAGGTCGTACAGGTCAAGGCACCGGTGAAGCGTGATCCGACGACGGGGCAGGTGAGTTTTGCTTGGATCCTCGCCGATCCGAACGTCGACAGCTGGAACCCAGCGACCGAAGAAGGCGACCCTGCGCCGGTGGGGAACGTAGTAGCCGGCGAAACTATCGACGCCCCTACGATCGACACTGCCGTTGCAGACTACAGCAGCGACAGCGGGGCTGGATCCGCGGGCGTGTTTCTGCGGCTGATCGTTGATGGCCCGGATCGCGAGGACCTGACATGGTATCTCCGGACGCGCGAGGTTGGAGCTACGATCTGGGGAGAGCGCGAATATACGGACATCGATCCAGGCGCGACTGTGGAGCTGGCGACTGAGTTCGTGCCAGCCAACACGTCAGTCGAGGTCGAGGCGGCGTATTCCGTTGGTGATGGCCGCATATCGCCGTGGTCGGCATCCGCCACTGTTAATACCTCTACGGCCAACCTTCCTCCGCAGCAGGTCACCGAGTTTACGGCTACGGGCGGCACGGGGTCGGCTGCAATCGCCTACCGCAACCCGACCAGCACGAACTTTGGCTATGCCCGCATCTATCGCGGCATAACAGCAGTGTTCGCGGATGCTGTGCAAGTCGGGACGGATCAGGTTGGGGGGCTCGGCGCTACAGTTACCTACACCGATACCGTCGCCGCTGGATCATATCGCTATTGGGTGCGCACGTTCAACCCGACTGGTGCTGGGGGCACACCTCGTGGGCCGGTGTCTGCAATAGTTACGTGACGGCGGCAAGCGCGCGGCGCCCCAAACCTTAGCATCTCCGCGACGCAAGTTCGGAGAATGTCGTGGGTTATGTGACTGACAAAGGTGCTGACGTCTACCGCGACTTCAAAACTGCGGGTGTCCCAGCGTCAGGCGCGAACGAGCCCGCAAAATATGAAATCCGCAGCCTTTTCTCTTTTCTTGACGGCGCACTGGCACAGCTTCTGGCAGGCTTCATAGCCGATCAGGCTGTTGTAGTTTATGCAGCGCGTTCGTCGCTTTACGCGAACCTTGCACCTGCTGACCGTTCGCTGGGTCTCGTCTATAACGACGGCGCCAATAATGGCCTGTACATTAAAAATGGCGCAGCGGGTTCCGGTTCGTGGAATACGACCGGGCTAATGCTGGAAGGTCAGGCGGGGCGGGCTGCAACTGTGGCAGTAGGCAGCGTTAGCGGCGGAGATGCTGCAAGCGTCGTAAATGCTGGCAGCGCAAGCGACGCTATCCTCAATTTTGTCTTGCCGCGCGGTAAGAGCTTCCTCCAGACCGCAATCGACACCGGCTATGTTCCGGTGGGAACGACCGAAGCGCAGCTGAACGATAAAATAGTGGGACAGATCACCGCTGCGGCTGTAGCGGCTCGAGATGCGGCGGCAGCATCGGCCTCGGACGCACGTGCCGATCGAACGCAGACAGGCCTAGATCGTACTCAGACGGGGCAGGACAAAACCGCTGCGGCAGGATCAGCAACTGCCGCTGCGTCCACGCGAACCGCCATCGCTACCGATCTTGCGGGCAAGGTTGTGCCTATCACGATCACCGCTAGCAATCGGGTCATTATGGCCGGCTTGAACCCTGCAACGTTGGGCGAGGGCACGACGGTGCAGCTGGGCGAGGGGCGCCGCGCGGGCCTGTTCGCATGGCGCACGGGCAACTTCAGCGCGATGGTGGCTGCTGATCCGCTTGAAGGTGTGTACGTCGCGCACCTTTCTATCCCGGCCAGTAGCGGAGTTTTCGAGCGGGTCGGCAAGGAAGTTCTCTCGCCGTACTGGTGGGGCTATGTCAGTGACGCGCTGTTCAGCGACGGTAGCGACAACGTGAGCGGTCGCACGGATAACTACCCTGCCTTGCAGGCGATGCTGAACTACGACAAGGCAATGGCGCGCGGGCAGAACAAGACTACGCCGGCAGGCGCCCTGACGATTTGGCCGCGCTCTAGCGGTTTCTGCAGCCAGACCCTTAACATCAAGCACGTCGTCAACTGGTTGGGGCTGTCTAACGGTGTTTCGGGCGGCGGGCTCACGGAGATCGTCTTCCCGGCGAACGTCTTCGGCATCATCGTCCATCGTGCTGATACCATGGGCTCGTCGCCCGCAGCGGTGGCTGGCACGACCGGCGCAGACGGTGCATACATCCGCGGTATTTTCGCGCGCGCTGATCGCGCTGGCGCTGTTGAAAGCAGTAATGCCTGCGGGTTCTGGCTGCGCGCTCGTGGCACACTCGACAACTGCGGTGCCGAAAGCTTCGCCCTGCACGGCATGATGGTGCGTGCAAACGATACTATCGGCAGCCCTACCTTTGCCGAGCCCCACGGCAACGCTAACTCGTCGCTGATCCGCAAGCCATACTGCACAGGGAACGGCCGCAATGGCGTCGACTGGAGTGGGTACGATGGCAATGCTGGCGCGCTGGAATATCCGGATTGTACGAATAACGGGGGTTACCCTTGGAGCGTCCGGTCCTTCCTGCCGAATGCGACCATCAGGGGCGGCCATGCGGCCGCTAACGGGCAGCTTAACACCGGACTGTACCCTGACACGTCCATCGTCTGGCACGAGACGTTCATGTACTACACAGTGCGCGGCTCGAACGCACTGTGGCCAACGACCACCCCAGGCACGAACAATGCGGTTTGGCGGCGATTGCAGGATGGCGCTGGCGGCTTGATGCCCGGCGTTGCGGCGCCATACCCAGGCATCCCACAATGGGTCCAGGGCGGAAGCTATTGCGACGGTGGCTCGGGGCTCATCGGGGGTAGCACGTGGCATGATGCGCCGTACAACGAGGGCACATCCGGGCCATACTGGCTCTGCGACGGCGCGTCGAAGATCAGCGGCGGCATTCTAGCTTCTGGCTTTGACCACGACCCTACGGGCTTTCCCGGTGTGGTGGAGATCGTCAATCAGGGTATCCAGAAGGTCACTGGCAAGCAGTGGTTGACCAGCCAACCATTGGCTGGTCGGACGTTGGGCGCGCGGCACGTGCATGATGTCGGCGAGGGCATCGTCTACGAGTACCGTGATAGCCTTGACGTGAACGTGGTTCCCTACCAGTTCTGCGGTCAGGTAGCCTCCGGCGTTCTCTACGACACGTATAACCGCGTGAAGATCACTACGCGCACGGGACCGACGCCGCCAGACACCGCCCTGTTGAGGATGGGCCGGTCTAAGACGCAGGCGTATCTATTCGCTGCACAGAAGCTCGCCATCGGCAATCGATCGCAGAACCTGTTCCGTCAGGTCTGGTTCGGCAATGGCGCTCCGACCGAATTCGACAACGCTCCTGGCGAGATCACCTTCCAGCAAGATCCCGGTACCATGAAGGCAATGGCCTTTATGTGCATCGACGGTGGCGGCACTGGTAAGGTCGGCGTCCCCGACGGCACCGGAACGCATCTGAAGGCAGGGGCGCTGTTCATCGACAGCACGGTTGCAAGCTACGATCCGCCAAGCTTGGCGCCGGGTACAAGCGGGCCGGTGCAAACCACGACAGTTACTGGCGCACTGGTGGGCGACAGAGTTTCTATGACGTTCACGCGGAACAGCCTGGGCATTCGGCTCGAGGCGTGGGTCTCGGCAACGAACACCGTTTCGTTCTTTCCATGCAATCCTGCCGGCAACCCCGGTGGAACGATCGATCTAGCGGCGAGCACTCTCTATGTGCGCGTGGAGAGGATGTAGCCGAGAGTTGCAAATCAGAAAAGTGTGCTATCGGAGCGGTACGGATAACCTCCGGAGGACCTTCAATTGTGATAGCATTTTCTGAACCTTACAATTTTGAAGAGCGGAAGCGGTGTCCGGGGTGCCACGAAAATGGCAGCAAGACTCGCTTCCGGTCGGAGTTTGCAGACGGAGGGATCGGCAAGTTCGTACGCGAATATTATCACGTTGACACGGGGCTTCTTGCTGCTCGTCCTTATCAGTTGGAAGAGTGCACCAGCTGCTCGCTCGTATTCCAGAAGTTCGTCGGCGACGACAGCCTCCTATCCGATCTCTATACGCATTGGGTGGATGAACCAGAGGATCCTGAGCGCGACATAGATACGTATCGGGCCGACATCTCCGCTATCCGCCTGTCACGCGACGCACACGAAATCATGGCTGCAGCATCTTTCACCGGCACCAATCTCAGTGATTTGAAGACGCTGGATTACGGTATGGGCTGGGCTTTGTGGGCTAGAATATCAAAAGCGCTCGGCTGCCAGTCGTTTGGCTCGGATCTGTCTCAACCGCGCATGGAGTTTGCTCGCCGGCACGGCGTTGCAGCGGTTAACGACGAGGAAATAAGCGGCCTGACGTTTGACTTCATTAACACTGAACAGGTGTTTGAGCATGTGCCGGAACCGCTTGACCTGCTCTGTCGATTGGCAAAATCCCTAAAACATGGCGGTGTTATCAAGCTCTCCCTGCCGTCTGCAGAGCGAGTTGATACGCTGATCGGGCTTCTCGCCGATGGCGGTTACGCCGGCGATTACAAGACTATTGTTCAGGTGCAACCACTTGAACATATCAACAGCTTTAAAATGAAGTCGATCTTTGAGATGGCGAGCAAGGCGGGGCTTAAAGTCGTTAAGCCTAGCCTTTGGCATAGGTATGCCTTTCTCCGCCATACCGAGGCAGTTAACCTATCTCGCCCCAAAAAGACGATCAAAGAATTAGTCAGGCCGGTCTATCAACACCGCGATCCGTCTAACTTATTCGTTTGGCTGCAACATCCCTAGGGATCGCCGATAACGCTCTGCTGGTCGCCGAATCGCCGTGTGATCCGCGGGGCCTCGCACCCCTCCACCCAATCGCCGGCATCCAAGGACGGTCCTGTCCCAGGGCCGTCCTTTGCTATGCCCAGAACCCAGCGATCACCACCAGCGAAGCATGACTGCGAAATCCACTTTCTGGAAGCGACATAATCCACCTGCTCCGCGCAATATCGTTGCTTGCGATAATGCCGCATGACTAACGGCGGTAACCCAATCCCCAAGCGCAGTGACAAGCGGATATGCTGATCCCGCTACGCCATCGCTGTGCCGTCGACGCGATACGAGCCGCCCGGTGACCCCATGTTCGCCCTCCTATGCGCGCTGGCGCTAACCAGCATGGAAAGCAACGATATGACCCCGTGCGAAGAACTGGCAGCCGCGATCAAGGCGGAACAGGACCCGGCCGCTAAGGCTGCTCTGGAAGAGCGGTACAAGGCGGAGTGCGTCGAGGATCCGCAGGGTAGCGGCGGTCACGGTCCAACGGTCCCGAACTGATGACCGGCGAGGCGGCGATCTATCTCGGCTTGTGCGTGGGGGCTGTGGCCTTCGCATCGCAGGCCCCGAAAGGCGACCGCCTCGCTGCGTCTATCCTGGCGAGCGGTCTACTAGCCAACTGGCTGCTCGTGGAGTGGACCTACGCCACGCTGTCACCGCAGACCGCGATCCGAGCGTGGGGGCTTCCTGTCACCGCGACGGACCTGTGGGCGATCGCGGACCTTGCGCTTGGCGTGCTGGCCGTCCGCACCGGATGGCATCGCTGGTGGGGATGGGCGGTGTTCCTGCTGTGCATGGCGCAACTCTGCTTCCACCCGGCGCGTCCGCTTCTCGGCGACGCTCTCTACACCTTCTGGCTCGATAAAATCCTTTTGGCCCAAGTGGCCGTCTTCATCCTGATTGGGGGGCGTAGAGTTGCAAATCGGTTGTCTTCTAGCGCTCGCCTTCGTTGGCTGGGCCGCACTGCCCAAGGGCTCACCCCGCGTAGCTTACGCGCGCTTGCAAAGGTGGTTCGGCCGTGACTGATCAGGAAAGCCACTTTCGCGTCCTGTACATTGCCATGGCGGCAATCGCGGGATCCGTGACCGCGCTCTCGCTTCTTCCGTGGAAGAGCATGAGCTGGGGCGAGGTCATCCTTACGCTGTTTGTCGGATCCGGCTTCGCGGCATTCGCGGTGCCGTACCTGGTCGGCGAGGTCGCAGGCGTCGATCTTAACAACCTGCGGGCGGCGTGTTTTTTCACCTACCTCGGAGCGACTGGCGCCAATGCCTTCCTGCCGATTCTGATCCGTCGCGGCAAATCCGTTCTCGAGCGCATCTTTGGCAAGGAGGACGCAGCGTGATCTTCGACATTATCAATTCGTTGTTTCGCTTCTTGCTGACTGTGATCGTGATTTACAAGGTGACGCAGCTCCGTGCGACGATGAACATGGTCGAGCGCATAGGCCTCGGTCTGGTCGGCGGGTGCAGCTTCCTTACAATCGGCGTGATCTGGGAGCGTGACGGGCCGTTTGAGGGCTGGGCATCCACCATGATGACCCTCGGATGCGTCCTGTTTCTTGGCGGGCGCACGTGGCGCGACATGAAGCACCAGCGAAACAACAATCTTCAAGCTGCATATTGGGAGGCCCATAAGGCCGGAAAGCGCGGAATATGACGCACCTGACCGACGACCCGGCATTCTTCAAGACTGTCCGCACGAAGCTGGGCGCGCTGTCGACTGGGCAGGTCAACGGCCTCAACACGCTGCTGGCAGCTTGTGAGGGCACCCCGCTATCCCATGCTGCCTACATGCTGGCTACCTCGTGGCATGAGACGGCGAAGACGATGCAGCCGGTCAAGGAGATTGGTGGGCCCGCCTACTACACCCGCATGTACGACGTGGCCGGCGATCGCCCGAAGCTCTGCATCGCGAACGGCAACACGTGCGCTGGCGACGGCCCCCGCTACTACGGCCGCGGCTATGTCCAGCTCACGTGGAAGGCCAATTACGCAAAGGCGGGCGCGAAGCTTGGTGTCGATCTGGTCAACAACCCCGATCTAGCCATGAACGCCGCCCTAGCAGCGCGCATTATGCGCGAGGGTATGGCGGGTGGCTGGTTCAGCGGAAAGCGCCTGAGTGACTATCTCCCGGCGTCTGGCACGGCCACCCGGCAGCAGTACATGGACGCGCGGCGGATCATCAACGGGACCGACCGAGCGGATCTGGTCGAGGATTATGCGCAGGCCTTCGAGCGGGCGCTTCGTGATGGGGGGTGGTCGTGACCGACCGTGAGAACCTGATCGCCTTCCTCGCGATCATCGTCGCGCTGGTCGTGCTGTCGGCGCTGGGAGCCTTCACGGGCAAACCCGCGGACCTCGCCATCATGACCGGTCTTATCGGCGTTCTCGGCACATTCCGGCCGAAGAACCCCGCCGGCGCCAACGTCGAGAAAGCTGAAACCGTCAACCAAGGAACCACCCCATGACCGCTGAACAATTCGCCTACTGGATGCAGGGTTTCTCGGAATTGACCGGGGACGAGATGCCGACGCCCGCGCAGTGGAAGATGATGAAGGAGCATCTGGCGACCGTGTTCGTCAAGGTGACGCCGCCACTCAACGCCGACCCGATCGACCCTAGCAAGGTGCCTCCGATGCGCCAGCACATCCCGTCGCCTGATCGGGATTTCGGCGTGCTATACGATTGGCGCACGACGACAGCCCCCGTGCACCCGCTCATTGCGACTCGCACCGCTGGCCCCAACGCCATCGCTGCTCAGACCACCTGCTGAAGGAACCACCCCATGAAGATCCCCGGCCTAGGCGCAATCGCCACCGCACTCCTGAAGCGCATCGTCCTGCCCGCAATCGGCAAGGCCATCGCGGACCCTGCAAACCCGATGACCAGGCAGCGGGCTAAAGACGTTCTCGTCGATGCTGTCGAGGCTGAGGCTGGGCGGCAGATTGGGAAGCGGTTGGGGGGTTAGGCCGGCTGCTGCACGATCTCATAAGCGCCGCGGTGGGTGCTGATGTAATACCTGTAGAGCTTCATGATATCGGCCTGCACAAGCATCCTCGCCCAATTCTGCGCTTCGGCCAACGTTGCGAAGACGGCGACACGTTCATGCCCCTTAGGTAGTCTCCAGCTCGCGGCGGTAATCATATCTCATCCTCTCCTATTTAGCGCGCCGGTCAACCCCTGATTGCAACCCGATTCGCGCGGTGGTAGTGTGCGGACGGTCGGTATTCATATCCATGGCGGGTCGGATAGTTGGCGCTATTCGGCCCTTCATGTTCGTAGGATGCCGTTCTTCTGCCTAAGCTAGGCGTTTTGCGGTTCGCGTTGGCCACGTATCACGCGTTGTCGGCATCGCGGACAAAGCCCGCACCCTGCGGTTCAGCACGGATAGCTCGGCCCAAAGGCTGCGATCCCATCGTGCGCGTCGTTGCATCGCGTGGCTCATAGCCGAAAGCTCAAGCCATTCGTCGTGAGGCACGTTGTCCATCTCACCCCTCCTTCTCATCAAGCGCGGCCTGGATGGCGGCAGCAAAAATAGTTTTTACTTCCTGCATATCCGCGTTCCAGTCGCCCCAGCATTCTTTTAACCCAGCATCCACCATCCCCTCACTCGGTTCGAGTAGGGCGGTAAGGGCAGCGCGGGCGTGATCCATTGCGAACTGCCGCGCCAACTCACTGCCTCGCTCCCACGACTGCCGACAGCGTTCGTTTTGATGCTTCTCGCGGTCATCCCATATCGCCCGCGCCATCCGTTCGATCATCATCATACGTCCGATCCTTTCGAGAGAGCGCGTAGTGACGCAGCGATGATAGCACGGGCGGGCGTTGAGGCTTGAGCTTCAGACCGGCCATCTTTGCCGCCATGGCCCCAAACCAGACCACTACGCCAACGCTCTGTGGAAGTGCCGATTAGAGCGACCCTTGAATGAGCGGGGCTCGGCGTGTTGACGTGGTCGGGGGACGCTGGCCATACCGTTAGCGCCTCAACAGCCCAACCGTCTGGTATCAGCGTCATAGCGGCGTCGATCGAACTGGTGTATTCCAGCGGATTGGCTGGCAGCGGCGTATTGCCTCCGACGACCCAGCCGGTGCGCTGGTCGACCCGCACGTTTCCGCCAGCCAAGCCCAACGCTAAGCATATCTCGCCGTCGAGAACCCGGTCCGGACCGCTTACGATCTCACACCGCTCCGCTAGTTCAAGCAATCCCATCGTCTCGCTCATGCTTCTTGCTCCTGGAGTCTAGCTGGGGTGGGGGTGGGGGTAGTCACATTGTGGTAGATCCGAACAAAGCCCTTACGCTTCAACGCATTGGCAAACGGATTGCCACCCGGCACGAGGTCCATTGGGAAGCGCGCGCCATCGGGATAGCGCTTGGCGGATGCG
>Ga0268350_1000004_pt1 | contig 60829 bp, 65 predicted proteins | sample G5R3_MAIN_18SEP2_FD_189920 | JGI IMG/M metagenome (GOLD analysis project Ga0268350, IMG submission 189920) | Phyllosphere microbial comminities from switchgrass, GLBRC, Michigan, United States - G5R3_MAIN_18SEP2017_LD1 | ecosystem: Host-associated > Plants > Phyllosphere > Phylloplane/Leaf... | reverse complement strand
CAGATCGATGGTGATGACCTCGTCGTCGCCGTCGCCCGCGCCGGTCAGGTTGTCGCCGCTGTGCACGACGCTGCCGTCTCGGCTCTTGAGCTGGCGGAACCACACCTGGTCGACCTTCGAGCCATCGCTGCCGAACAGTACGGCCGATGCGTCGAGATCGATCCCGCCGCCGCCACCGCCGAAGAAGCCGCCGAGGCCGCCCTTCTTGCGCTCGTCCCAGCCCAGGCCGAGCTTGACGCTCGTGAGGCCGGATTCGACGTTCTTGCTCAGCGACACGCGGTCGCCCTTCTTGAGGGATACTCCCATATTCTTTTCCTTGTCCTGGTTTGAGCGATCGACCGCAGACGCCATGGACCTCTCGTACGGAGGCATCGACGTCGGCGGATCCTGCGCCGTAGGGACGTTCGTGTCCGTACGGCGGGGATTGGTCAGTGTACGGGCCCTTTCGGGCCCGCGTCACTGCGGGGCTGAGCCGCCCTGTGCGGGCGCAGCGGAATCCTGCGCGTTGCCGGGCTGGGGCTGGCCCACCGGCTGTTCCGGCGCCATGCGCTTGCGCGTCTCGTCGACGGTCGCGTCGATGTCGCTGGCCCCGAACGGAGGGTTCTCGTAGAGCGGCGGCGGAGCCTTGTCCGTCTTCTTCCCGGATTCGGCGCCGTCGCAGGCCGACAGGCAGGCGAGGGCCACGAGCAGCGGAAGCATGGCGTTCTTCATTCGACGGACTCCTGTGGGGCGCGGGCGGTATTCCCGTCGCCGATATGCGGATGGAACGCGTCGAACAGACGATCGGTCAGGAGCAGCCGCTCCTTGGCGCGCGTCACGGCGACGTAGAGGAGATGGATCTCCTGGTCGAAGGTGATCTGATCGGTCTTTCCCTCGACCATCTTGTCCTTCAGCTCCCGCGGCGTCTCGAAGTCGTCGAGCATGACGACGACGTCCGCCTCCATGCCCTTCGCCTTGTGCGCCGTCGAGAGGACGATGTAGGCGTCCTCCTGCTTTTCCCTCGCCAGCACCTGCAGCCGCTCGATGATCGCAGGGATCTGGTCGCCGTGCTCGGCGATCATCTTGACGAGGCGCTTCGCGTCGGGATCGCCTTCCTCGGCCTCGCTGGAGAACTCCTGCCAGCTGGGGAACTGGCGCACGAAATGGTCCGTGACCTTGAACATCTCCGACCGGGAGAGGTGGTAGGCCGACATCAGCTGCGACGAGAGCGGACCGAATCCTCCTGCGACGTGGAACGGCTTGTCCCGGATGTTGATCAGCCCCTCGAACAGACGTGCGTTGGTCCGCGCCAGGATGAAGCACTTCTTGGGGGCTGAGCCGGAATAGCGCTCCACGGTCGTCTCGTGGTTGGGCCGGCCGACGATCGGGCGCTCGGGGGGCTCGGACACGTGGGTGAGGACGTGGTTCGCGACGTCGGCCACGTCGGGACCGAAGCGCCAGCTCTGCGAGAGCGGAAGACGCGGGGCGTCGAACATCCGCATCGCGGACACCGCGCCGCGGAACGCGTAGATGCTCTGGAAGGGATCGCCGACGACGATCATCGGGAGGCGGCTGTTCTTGACCAGGCTGATGAGCACGGGATTCAGGTCCTGGGCCTCGTCGATGAGCAGGTAGTCGTAGTCGTTCGAGATGCCCCCGAACATCTCGAGATGCTTCAGGTAGATCTCGTGCGTGAAGGGGAGGTTCGACGTCTGGAAGTTGACGAACCGCTCGATGATCGCCGACAGCATGGGCATCACGACCGCGAGCGCACGGTCGGTCATTCCCTGAAGACCGCAATGCTCGGGCTTCAGTTCCGGCCCCTCGTCGTTCATGAAGCTGGTGAGCGCCATCAGCAACGCCTTCATCATGCGCTCCTCCGACACGTACATGTTGCCCAGCGAGATCCCGGCCTCGCGGATGTGCGGGCGCCTGATCTTGTTCACGCGGCGACCGCTGTACCGGCTTACGCCGAGCGCCTGCCATGCATAGGAGTTCGCCGTCTGGGCCGTGACGTTGGTACCGCGAAACCGCATCTTGGCCTCGGTGGCGACGGTCGCGTTGAAGCAGAGATAGAGCCCCTTCTGGCGCCACCGCTTCGCGTATTCCACCAGCGTGCTCGTCTTTCCCGTGCCCGCGAACGCCTCGACGATGAGCGTGGCGCTGGGATCATGGGCGACGATCTGCGACTGCTCGTCGGTCAGAGTGCGCTCCTGGCTCACGGGATTGCGGTCGTGTGCCTCTGGCCTGTATTCGGATCGACCGATTACCGTTGAGTGGTTCGCGCCGCTCATGCGCAGCTCCTTTCGGTTTTCATCCTGATGGCGCTACCCGGAACGGCATGTGCCGCCTCCGTGTCCGCCATCTCGTTGCGGAAATGACCCGAGTGCTCCTGGCACCAGGTCCATGCTATCTCGTGGCGTGCCGCCTCGCCTGTCAGGCGCTCCCACAGGTCCCTGTTCCTGACGGGGCGTCCGTCGGCGTTTTTCCATCCCCGCTCTATCCAGCCCGTCATCCAGCGCGTGACGCCGTCGACGAGGTAGCGCGAATCGGTATGGAGCGTAACCCTGCTCGGCATCTCGAGGGCTGCGAGCCCTTCCGTGGCCGCCAGGATCTCCATCCTGCTGCTGGTCGTGTCCGCGACGCCGCCGCACAGCGTCCTTGTAGAACCGTCCTCCACGATGATCGCGGACCATCCTCCAGATCCGGGATTGCCCCGGCACGCGCCGTCGATCGCGATGACGACGTGTCCACGCTCTGCTGCGTCGTGAGACGTCCGCACGGCCTCAGCGTACGCCGATGGTGGCGGCGTGTGCCGCGCGGTGGTCTGGCACCGTCTGGGCGACCAGCTCCACGACTAGGATACAGGCGATGGCGACGATCCGCACCGCGTTCCAGTGAAGCTGCGTCTCGGTGAGCGGCAGCCGCGGACGCTTCGGCTCGCGGGGCCGAAGCTGGCGGAAGGGAAGCCAGATCTCGATCGCGGCGAAGTACATCGGCACAAGAGCGAGCACTAGGCCGAGAACGACCGGGCTCCGGACCAGACCTACCGCTTGCGCGAACAGGTCCAGGTTCCAGCGCGTCCACAGTAGGGTGGTCGTTACCGGAAGGGTGACGACGCTGACGGCGGTCACCAGGGCGAATGTCTTCAGGCGCGAGGCCCGGATCTGGCGTAGCACGGCGTATCCCTCTCTGCAGAGGGATCGTTATAGGATGAAATGCGATTCAGCGTAACGGCTGAGTTTTGGACTCAGGCCTTTTCCGCCGCCTCGATCTGCCGCATCTTCCAGGCTGCCACCAGGGCGAGCAGTGACAGGCAGACGAGCAGGAGCACTGCGCTCCATGCCTCCGACCATAGCGTGGACACCCACACGGTCGGCACTGCTACGGCAACTTTCGTCATCGCGTTTCTCCTGTCCCCTTCACCTCTCAACGTTCTTGAAGCATAGTGGTTGCCTGCGAGGTCTTTTCAGGATGGATTAAGGCTCTGGCGAGGAAGACGGCGGGGAAGGGGGAGTGGATTGATCGACCGCAACTGCGACGCGACGATCCTGTCGGGAGCGTCCGACCTGCGCCTCGCGGTCGCTGCGATCGCCTATGCCCGCAGGACGCGCGATCGTCTGGGCATCCAGGCGTCGCAGACGGATCTCGGTGCGCTTCTTCATCACGACATCCCCTTTCTGGCCTCCGTCGCCGGAGCGATGATGAACGATGCCGAGAGGACCTCCAACCCGCATCTGTCGGGCGTCAGGTCAAGGGACAGGAGCATCGCCGATTCGGCTCGCCACGTCATGCGGTCCACCGCGTTCTCGGCGGCGATGCCGGACAATGCGCTGATCTCTGATCCCGTCAGAGGCAACGTGGCGGCGCTTCTGGTCGACAGGGTCGCCCGACTGGCCGGCGTCGCGAGGATCGACGAGGACGGACCTCGCGACGCTCTCGCCGCGCACATGGTCTCCGAGAGCGTCCGCAGGGGAGCGGGTCTCGTTTCCGAATGGTCTCCCGGATGGCAGGAGGCTCCTGGCGATCCGCAGGCTGACGTGCGCGCCTATTCCCGCTGCTCCTTCTCCCTCGATGACCGTCAGCTTGCGGCCGAGGTACTCGATCAGGCCAGGGACGTCCGGACGCGTCTGGCGATCGACGACGACGGTGGTCCGCAGGCGACGGTGCTCTGGCAGGGCATACCGGCCATGGCGTCGCTGTTCGGTGCGAGGCTGCTGCCTGGGGAGGCTCTGTCGTTCGCGCAGGGATCGGGCGTCAGGGATGACCAGCAGTCGTTCGCGATCGCCTCGTCCATGGTCGCCTCGTCTCTGGACGGCGGCATGTTCCTCGAAGGTCGCGGCGCCACCATCGGCGAGCATGCCCTCTTCTCGTCGGTCGAGATCGGGAGCACGTCGGTGATACTGCTCGACAGATCAGCCCGCGCGCTCGATGCTGACCGCGGCGGATCCGACGATCCGACAGGACGTGCGGTCGCCGAGTCCCGCATGCAGCGGGGGCTTCGTGCCGAGACCGCGTGGCATCCCGAGGATCGATCGAGACCGCGTCAGGACATCGTGCTCGCTCTGAGATCGACCGGCGCGCTCGGCTACTAGCCGAAGAAGTGCGCGATCTCGGCGGCTGCGGCCTCGGGCGAGTCCGACCCGTGCACGCTGTTCTCGCGATACCCTACCGCGTAGTGGTGGCGAAGCGTGCCCTTGGGCGCCTTGGAGTGGTCGGTCGGTCCCATCAGGTTCCTGAAGCGCTGCGGCGCATCGCCCGAGGCGTGCGAGAGCAGCAGCATGACGACGTCGCCCGACACCGTGTAGTCGACCAGCCCCTGGAAATGGTCCCGCCCCGTATGCTCGCGGTACAGCCATTCGGCCTCGTCCCGCGTCAGCGGCCGCTGTGCGCGCTGCTCGACCACGAAGCCGGCCGCCTCGATGTCGCGGATCATGTTGTCCTGGACGCCTCGCTGCGTGGCGTCCGGCTTGATCATGCCGAATGTCCTCATGTGCATCTTCTATACCTTTCCGTTCCTGTGTGTCCGTGCCCGTACCATCAGCGTCGCAAGTCCCGCCGTGCCCAGGGATATGACCGCATTGTATCCGGCCATGGACAGCCCCATGAGGCGCCAGGCGGCTTCGTCGCACCGCACGAGCGGCGCCTTCATGATGTCGACGAGAATGTCTCCGTCCCCGTGGTGCAGTCTGGCCGAGCAGGTGGTCAGGCCCTCCCATAGCTTCCATTCCACGCCCGCATGGAAGACGCCTACGGCACCGCTCGCCACCATTGACGCGATCGCGGCCATGAGCGCGACGAGGGAGATGCGCCGTGAACTCGGAGCGGACACTATCGCGACGGTCGCCAGGACCGCTGCGGCTACGTGCCCCCACCGCTGCCACATGCACATCTCGCAGGGGGAATATCCCAGCGTCTCGAATACCAGCGCTCCGGCGATGAGCATGCCCGAGACGGTGGCGACGATCGCCGCCGCCTTCTGCCTGCTGTCTGCCATGATGCCCCTTTCCGTCATTTCCGGGTTATAGGAGGGTTCGCGTCTTCCGCGTAGGGCATAGGCTATCCGAGCAGTCGTTCCATGGCGTCTGCGATCTGCGCGGGACGGAAAGGCTTGGTGACGAGCGTGGTCCGTCCCGCGAAGCCTTCCGTGATGGCGGCATTGTCCGAATACCCCGTCATGAAGAGGATGGGAATGCCCGGCCTCGACGATCTCGCGGCCGTCGCGACCTGCCGGCCGTTCAGCACGGGCAGGCCTATGTCCGTCACGAGTACGTCGATGCCGATGTCCGACGAGAGTATTGATGCGCCGACGCCACCGTCCTCCGCCTGCAGGACCCGGCAGCCCATTTCCTCGAGAAGCTCGACGACGATCGCCCGCACCGCCGGCTCGTCCTCGACGACCAGCACCGTGGCGTCGCGCCTGATGCGGACCGGATCGCTCGGCTCCGCCTCGACGAGGGGCACCATGGTCGTCGCCGGCAGGAATATGGAAACGGTCGTCCCGTCCGCCTCGTCCGAGCGGATGTCGAGATATCCTCCGGTCTGACGGGCGAAGCCGTACACCATCGACAGGCCGAGACCCGTGCCGTTGCCGATCCCCTTGGTGGTGTAGAAGGGCTCGGTGGCGCGGGAGAGCACCTCGGGCGTCATGCCCGTTCCGCTGTCCGACACCGCGATACGCATGAACAGGCCTGGATGCAGATCCGCGCCCGCCGGCGCGGCATCGAGCTCCACGGTACCCGTAGCTATGAGCACGCGTCCTCCGGTCGGCATCGCCTCGCGGCTGTTGACGACCAGGTTCATGATGGCGCTCTCGAGCTGCGATGCATCGCACAGTACGCGTGCCGATAGACCGCTGGTCGAGGTCTCCACCAGGATGTCCGGCCCCAGGGTGCGGGTGATCATCTCGCCCATGCCGAGCACCAGCGCATCCACGTCCGTCAGCCTGGGATCGACTGGCTGGCGTCGCGAGAACGCGAGCAGCCGGTGGGTCAGCGACGCCGCCCTGTTTGCCGAGGTGGCGGCCATGTCGAGATAGCGCGGAACCGCCTCCGTCTTTCCTTCCGACATCTTCCGACCGATGATGTCGATCGCCCCGACGATACCGGTGAGGATGTTGTTGAAGTCGTGGGCGATGCCGCCGGTCAGCTTGCCTACGGCCTCCATCTTCTGCGACTGACGCAGAGCCTCCTCGGCGACTTCGAGGCGCCGTCTCTCGATGATCCGGTCCGACACGTCGAGCGAGAACTGGACGGCCGCCTTGACCTCTCCGGTCTCGTCGTAGAGTGGCGTGTATCTCGTCTCGTAGTGGAATTCCCTTCCGTTCGAGACGATGCACCAGCTGTGCGTGAAGTCCTCGCCGCCCAGCGCCCGTTGCCAGCAGGCCTTCGCTTCGTCGAACACCTCCGGGCGGGTCGACAGCGCATCGGCGACCGGCTGCCCCTGCATGGGCGGAATGACCCCGTGTCGCGAGAACCATTCCTCGAACGCGGGGTTGAAGGAGAGGTAGCGCAGGTTCGTGCCGATGATGCAGACGCCGTACTGCGACCCCTTGAACACCTCGGCCCATATGCTTCGCTCGGCCAGTGCCGCCTCGAGGCGGCGGTCGAAGAGCCTGCGCAGGCGCTCGCTCTCGAACTCGGCCACCTGACGGGACGACACGGCCCGTGCGGACGCGGTCTGCAGCACCCGGCAGCCCATGGCCGTACCGGCCTGTGCGGCTACGACGCCGAGTATCTCTCCTGCGACTCCCTGCATGACGTTCGCCGGAACCTCTACGGCGCCTCTCGTCACGTCCATGGAATCCCGCAGTTCCATGAGTGCGGTGGCGTCGGATGCGTCTGCCCCTCCGTACGCGGAAGAGGCCAGAGCCGCCGCCAGCGCGAGCACCGCGGAGACGATCTCCTCGTCCGTCTGCGCGAGCATGACCGCGCGCGACGCGTCCGCGGCCATTGCGATCAGGTCCCTCATGCCGCCGTTGCCGCAGACAGGTTTGCGCCCATCGCACTTCGACGGGTCGTTCCAGGCGGATTCCGCTCGCCCTGCGATCATGGAATCGTCGATCATCATGCTGGTTATAGGATCGCCACGGTCATCAGGCAAAGTCATACGGCACCTTCCGATGCCATGGTTCTGATGCGCACCGTTCTTCTCCATCTCTTTCCCGTGTCGATATGCCTATCCGCGCGGTGGCCAGACCGACGGATCGAGATACCCCTCCTCGACCAGGATGTCCCATCCTTCCTCAGCGGTCCTGAAGATGCGGTAGGGGATGTTCTGGTCGACGCACCATTTCTCGAAGTCCTGCTGGCCGTCGCGCTGGGCGCCGCGCGCCGACTTGCACTCCAGCGCCAGAGAGGCGTCCGATCTGCAGAACACGTAGTCCGACCATCCGACGATCATCCCGAGCGCCTGCGCCTTGGTGTAGCGGATCTGGGCCTTGCGCTTCAGGCTTTTGCGGACCTGCTCGTCCGCGTGTCCGCCGCTTTCGCCTGCGATCTCGTTGGCCACGTGGTTCCAGATGCCCCGGAGATGGCCTTCCATCGTCCACTGGCGCACCCGGTCGGCAAACCGCTTGGCCTCGCTGTCCTCGGGGCCGTACCGAAGGTGGTCGGCATTGGGCCTGGTCATGAGGCGCAGCAGGTATGGCTTGACGAGAGCCATGGCTCAGGCGGCCAGACGCATGGTGACGCGCGGCGGCCGTACGTTCGCGGCGATGATGGCCGCAGCCATCGGCGGCGGCACCGAATTGCCCAGTAGCGCCGTCTGCTCGGTCAGCGTCAGCAGCCGCCCCGTCGCCGTGCGGTTGATGTGGTAGCTGCGTGGGAAGCCGTGGCTCGTCGCCATTTCGCGGGGCGTGATCATCCGCATGCCGATATCCGAGATTCGCATCTCGCGTCCATCGTACACGATGCGTCCGGCGCTGTTGATCTCCACGTTCCGCGTCGCATAGCGCCGGTATTCCCAGAGGAACCTGGCTACCTCTTCGCTTCGGTCGACCTGGGTGGGGGACGGTGCCTCGGCCTCGCCTACATGCGCGGTGACCAGGGCGTGCTTGTTCCCTCCTGCGACCATCGTGCCGAGAGGCTTCGTGATTCCCGGGACGCGCGGCTGCTGTCCCTCACGCTCGCCGTAGCCGACCTGGATCAGCGTCGGGGCCACGAACCCGAACTCGCCGCGGTGAGCCGAGGTGATGGTACGCAGCGTATCGCCCGCACCGTACACGCGGTCGTCTCCGGCGTGCGTAAGCGGTACGACCAGGCCGAAGCGGTTTGCGGTCGTCTGCGTCGGCAGCGTCTCGTCCATTCCCCTGCCGCGGAACCCCTCGTCGGGACTCTTTTCACCGTAGTAGGAGACGATACAGGGTTCGTCCGTCTCGATCACCTTCATGTACATACCGCGGGCGATGCGCCGCATGGTCTTCTCCACCAGCGGCCGCTTGACGCCGGCCAGCTTGCCCTCCTCTTTCGTCAGGAAGATGCTGTGCACCGGCTCGTGGAAGTCGAGCACGTCGCGGCCGGTGAGCCATGGACGCAGACGCGTCTCGAAGAGGCCGGAGCGCTCCTTGGTGTGCGTCGGCTGCGGCCATCGGATCGGCAGACCGTCGCAGCGTGCCACGAGGAACAGCCGTCGGCGGGTGGTGGCCGCTCCGTAGTCGGCCGCGACGAAGATCTTGTGGTCGACCACGTAGCCAAGAGCCTCGAGCTGCGTCCGCCATTCATGGAACGTCTCGCCGGCGCGCTTCTTGTCGGGCACGCCGTTGGCGCTCACCGGTCCCCAGCCGAGGAACTCGGGCACGTTCTCGAGACAGATGACGCGAGGACGCACGGCACGCGCCCACTTGATGACCACCCAGGCGAGATCGCGCACTGGAGCGGAGACCGGAGCCTTGCCTCGTGCACGGCTGAACGAGCGGCAGTCGGGGGAGGACCAGAACACCCCGACCTTCTTGCCCGGGGGAACCGCGTTGTGCGGCTCGACCGCGAACACGTCGTTGACGTAGTGGATGGTCTCGGGGTGGTTCGCCTCGTGCACGCCGAGCGCGACGGGGTTGTGGTTGATGGCGATCTGCGGAGACACCCCCAGCGCCATCTCGAAGCCGGTCGACACGCCGCCGCCGCCTGCGAAGCTGTCCACCACGATCTCGTCGTCGCGCAGTTCGTATCCGAGGCCCGGAGCCGGGTAGTGGATGTCGCCGGCATAGTCCGGCGCCCTCATGCGCGAGATGGTCTGCATGGATATCTCCTGATGCTGAAACGGAAAGGGGCGGCCCCGAAGGACCGCCCCTGATGTATCTGGTCCTGACGGCGCTTCGTCAGGAAGGGCCAGCCCCCGCGCGCCCGCGCTGGAACTGGTGGAACGCGGCCATGCGCGACTGGTAGGACGCGCTGCCGTTGTTGCCGTCGATGGCTCCCGGATTCGACGTGAGGGCCGCACCCTGGATGGCGATGCCCTTGGCGACCTCGGCTCCCTTCTCGGCGACCCTCTTGCTGACCTTGGCGACGATCGTCGCAGTGCCCTTGCCGAGGCGGAACGCCTTGTTGTTGGCCACCGCCTTGCGCGAGCGGCCGACGACGCCGCTGGTATCGCGCTCGTCCATCGGCACGTCGAGCTCGGTCTCGAACTTCTTGATTTCCGTGCTGACCTTGCCGAGTTCCGTGCGGATCTCGCCGATGACCTTGCCGGCCATCTTGGCCTTGTGGTTGGCGACCTTCTTCTGCACGGCCTCGCGGTGCGTCGCATAGCCCTTGAAGAAGGACTTGAGCAGATGCATGCCGTCCTGGTTCTTGTCGGGCTCCGGGCTCCACAGCTCGTTGCTGCGCGAGCGCTTGGCCTGCTCGGCCCGCTGCTGCGAATCGCCCCGCATGATGTGCCATTCGCCGAGCGACGAGTTGAGCGCCGTCTTGCGGGTCTTGTTCTCGCTGAGACCGCGACGCTTTGAGAGCTCGCCGATGTCGGCCGTGACCTTCTCCAGATTGTCTCCGGGGCCGTCGGCCTTCTTGCCGGTCTCGCCGACCGTCTTCATGCGATCGGCGAGGTTCTGCTCCATCTCGGAGCTAGGATTGCGGCGGTTGTTCTTGAACCAGATGGCGGTCGCGCGCTTGGGATCCTCGACCGCGGCCTCGACCCATGCGTTCTGGGCGTTGACGTAGGTCAGGCGACCCAGTTCCCGATCGTCACCGGTCTTGTTCTTCCATCCCCAGTCGGTGCCCTTGAGAGCCTTGTCGAGGAGCTGGAACGCCTTGCTGCTGTCGCCGTCCTTGCCGGTGTCGGCTGCGTCCTTGGCGGAAGCGTCCTTGGCGCCACTCTTGGCGCTGTCCTGGCCGGCACCCGCTCCCAGGCCCATGTCCTTCTCGGCGCCGCCTGCGCGAGCGCCGAAGTCCGCGGCCTTGCCGACGGTCTCGGCGAACTTGCCGGCAGCGCTCTTGGCGCTGCCGGCCGCCTTCGCGGCTCCTGCGGCCTCCGAAGGCTCGGCGGCAGCGGAAGGCGCCGCCTGCCGCTCGGCTTCTGGGGTCTGGTTAGGCTTGCTGTCGTTGTCGTCCGCCATCACGGTCTCCGCTGCAGAATGGTTTCGTACATTCTAGGACGTTCCATCCTGCAACGGTAGACTTTTCTGGGCTACGCCCGCGAGGCGGCGAGCCTGCGCTCGATCTCGGCATCCGAGAGGTGGGTCGCGGGCGGGCGGGTCCTCGCCGGCGGAGCGCGCTGCGGTGCTGGCCGCGAGACGACGTCCGCTTCCGGCTCGTCCTGAGCAGGAGCCGCCCGCGGCGCCGGAGCCGAGCTGCGGGCGTTCATGGTGTCGGCCCACATCTGGTGCGCGATCTCCTCCGGAAGGCCGACCGCCGCAGACCAGCGCATGAACCACTCGCGGTCGTCCTCGGGGCTCGGATGCAGCATCGCGTAGGCGTCGATCACCGGCTGGGCCAGCTCCCGCGCCTTGCCCTTGTCCTTGCCGAACAGGCCGGGACGGTAGGCCCGCCGCATCGCCTTGAGGGATGCCAGTGGCGGGATCCCGCTGAAGTGCACCCGCTGGACATGCGCCCAGATGATCGGCCACTGCTCCACGAGATCCTGGATGGCCTCTCCCGCGACCGAGTCGAACACCGATCCGACCAGCTTCTGCTGCTCCGCGTCGGTGAACCTCTGGGCGAGCGGGCGAATGCCCCAGTTCGCCGCGATCGAGCGATGCATCAGGTGGGTGACCTTGCGCATCTGGCCGCGGTTGATGTGGAAGCCGTGGCCGCCGAACCGGCCGATGAATCCCACGCCGGCGCATGCCAGCCCGACGAAGATCCCCGCGGTCGGGTGTCCCGTCGCCACCGCTGCGGCGTAGCCGGCCGCTCCGGCCGTTGCCGGCACTATGTACGTCATGGCCTGTTTTTCCTTTCGAATCCTTCTTCGATCCGAACTTCCCCTGAAAAATCGGTCTTCGTCGCCGAGCGCGCGCATGCGCTCCATGACGGAGATAGCATCTCCGGCATGCCTTCGCCTACCTTTTCCAGATTCACTTCGTCCAGGAGGCGTTTCGGTAGACGAGCTGAGCCATCATCTCGAGATTGGGACCGCACCCGGATCGTTCCGATCCGAAGATCTGGCCCCAGCGTCGCGTGACCAGGCATACGTAGTTGGCTCCGCGCCACTGCGTGCGGCTGTGGTAGGCGCCGACCGCCCTCGTCCACGTGCCCAGCTCCTTCTTGAGCTGGGTAAGGTAGTAGGCGGCGTACTCGACGTTGTACTGCGGGTTCAGCAGCGTCTTCCAGTCGTAGAATCGGCTGCCGTGATGCTTGAGGCTGATTTGCATGCACCCTACGTCGACGTTCTGCACGCCCCAGTTCGCATTGGCGACCCTCACCATGTCGTTCACGTCCGGGGCGGAATAGGCCCGCCCGCCGATGTTCATGGCATAGGGGTTCGGGCGCCCTCCGCGTCCGCTCTCCGTCAGCGATATGGCATGGAGCAGATACGGCGGGATGCCGTACTGCCGCTCGGCCTGGCGGATGTAGAACTCGCAGCGGTCCGGCGACATGTCGACGCCGTAGCTGCGGGTGACCGCTGTGGAGGGAGCCGAGGCCGCGATGACCTTCTGGTCGTAGACGGAGACGCTCTCGGACGGGATGGAGCCGACCTTTCCGCCGGCCGACCGTGCGGCCTTCACGGCGGCCCGCGTCTCCTGGACGATGCTGCTGACCGCTGCGGCGTTCCAGCTGGACATCGCCGGGGCGGCAGGTCTGCGCCCCTTGCCGGAGGCGAAGACCTGCGCATGGGCAAGCGACGGCGAGGCCGCCACTAGAGCCGCTACCAGCACTGCCGTGATCCTGCTGCGATCCTTCAATTCCACGTCCTCAAAATTCCACATCTTCCATGGATTCGTCGTACGATGCGTCCTGGATGGCGGTCTCCAGGGTGGTGATCCGTTCGTCCGGACCCGTCTCCTGGTCGACCGCCCCGTCGTCCGCCTCTTCCCGGATGGCATCGGCCAGAGTGGTCACCCTTGCCGCCGCATCCTCCTCGTCGAGCGCCCGCTGCATCGCCTTCTTGGTTCCCAGCAGGATGCAGAGCCGCTTGGCGCGGGTGACTCCCGTGTAGAGCAGCGTGCGCTTCAGCATGGCGTAGTGGGAGGTGGTCACCGGAATCACCACCGCCTGGTATTCGGAACCCTGGCTTTTATGGATGGTGAGCGCATATGCAAGCGCTAGATTCGTCAGGCTCCGCCCTTCGAACGTCTGGATGGTGCCGCCGAAGTCGACGTGGGTGCGTACCGCATGCCCTGCGATGTCGCGGTCGATCTCGACGATCGAGCCGGTATCTCCGTTGAAGATGTTGCGCTCGTAGTCGTTCTCGAGCTGGATCACCTTGTCTCCGGGGCCGCCCTCTGTCTGTATCGCCTTTCCATCAGCCCTCTTGACCCTGTCCGCGAGCAGCACCGAGCCGTCCCTGCGCGAGTGCACCGCCAGGGCGTCGAGGTCGCGGCCGGCATAGGCGTATGGCCGCGACCCGAACTCGACGTGGACCTGCAGACGGTCGTCGTCGTTCCTGTCGATCCGCACGACCTCGCCTGCGACGTTTGCCTGTACGCCGGCGTGGACGGAGAGCGTCTGCACGACCCTGTCTCCGACCACGATCTCCATGTCGTCCGAGATGCGTGCCCACCCGCCCTCGTAGCGCTGGCGACGAAGGCCGTTCTGGATGCGCCGGTTGATCGAGATCGTCCCGACCGCGTTGACGCGGGCGGGGCACAGGACCTGGATGCTGGCCGGATCGAGCTCGAGCGAGGCCAGATACTTGGGCAGCTTGTCGACGTACATGTCGACGATCCGGTCCGCCACGGCCTCGGGATCGCTGAGGTCGATGTGCACGAGATCGGACCGCCCCGGCATTCCCATTACCGGCATATGTCCGTTGCGGATGGCGTCAGCACCGACCGCGACGGCCGAACCTGCCGCCTGCCGCCAGATCTGGACAAGCCGGACGTGCGGCACATGTCCGCTGGCGAGCATGTCGGCCAGCACCTTGCCCGGGCCGACCGACGGCAGCTGATCGGTGTCGCCGACGATGAGCACCCGCGCCTGCCCCCATGCGCGCGCGAGGTCCGTCATGATCTTGATGTCGGGCATCGAACCCTCGTCGATGCAGATCATGCCGAAGTCGAGCGGGTTCGCCTCGCCGCGGTCGAAGCCCCCCTTCTCGGGCTTGAACTCGAGCAGCCGATGTATGGTCTTGGCCTCGAATCCCGTCGACTCGGTGATCCGCTTGGATGCCTTGCCGGTCGGAGCCGCGAGCGCGAACTGCCTGTTTTCCGAAACCTTCATCAGGATGCGCGGTGCCAGCAGACGCCATGCCTCGCAGATCACCTTGAGCGTACTCGTCTTCCCGGTGCCGGGACCGCCCGTCAGGATCGAGAACCGCTCCCTGAGCGCCATGATGGCGCCGTCGCGCTGCTCGGCGTTCAGCGAGATCTTCAGGTTGGAGCACGCCTGGTCGACGGCCTGCTCGACCGCCTCGATGCCGAAGTCCGGTACGCCGCGATCGCGCAGCTTGCGCATCAGGCGACGTGCATACTCCCGCTCGAGCTTGTGCAGCTTCACGAGCGCCCAGGCCTTCTGGCCGCGGATCCGGGTAGGGACGATCCGGCGTGGCGACAGCTCCTCGAGCTGGTCCTCGATCAGGCCTTCCGAGACGTAGAGCTTCTGCCGGCACTTCTCCAGCAGCTGACCGTGGTAGAGGGCGCAGTCCCCGTTGAGGGACGCCTCGCGCAGCGTCTCGATGATGCCGGCACGGATACGGGACGGAGCTTCCTTCGACAGGCCGGTCGACTGCGCGATCTTGTCGGCCGTCGTGAACGCCACACCGTCGAGATCGAGGATCAGACGGTAGGGATCGGTCTGCAGGACCGACTGCGCGTCGCCCTTGTAGCGCTCGAATATCTTCTTCTGGATCGCCGGACCGATGTCGTGCGCGGCCAGCATGGTGCCGACCGCCGCCTCCGCCGACTTGGCGGTGATCGCCGCGATGATCTTCGGCGCCTTCTTCTTGCCGACGATCGCGATCACGCCCTCGTCGCCCTCGATCATCCGGTCGATCGTCTCGAGACCGAACTGCTTGACGAGCTTGGCCGAGATCGTCGGTCCGACGCCTGGCAGCTTGGCCTTGGCGAGCCACTTCTCGATTCCGCGCAGCGTCTGCGGCATGCGCTTCACCGCGCGGCTCACCGAGAACTGCTCGCCCTTGGGGCCGGTCTTCCACTTGCCCAGGAGCTCCACGTCGTCGCCGACCTGGATGCCGTGCAGGGCGGCGTAGCCGACGATCACCATGCGTCTGGCGGTCGCGTCATGGATGGACATTACCGTGAAGCCGTTGTCCGGCGCCGGCCCGAAGATGACGCTCTGGACGCTCCCCTTCAGCTCTTCCTCGTTCATCGTCATCCCTTGGTTGTAGGATTATTGGCCTCCGGGAGCAAACCCGGAGTATTTTTCGGATAGGATGGCCGGGACGATTACCGGTTTGCCAAAATCGCGTACCATCCTATAACGGTCGTCAGGATAGGTGCGTCATCAGGAGACTCCGATGGTTTCGAGCGAATTTCCGCTCTACGACGAGGCGAGGGAACGGGGTCTCTCCGTCTTCGAGAGCAATGGAATGCCGAAGTTCAACCGGCGTCGCATGACGCAGGAGGAATACGTCCGCATGCCCAAGAAGGACGGCGATCTCTTCGCCGTGTTCAAGGACGAGTTCGGCGCTATCGGCATCGAGCAGGCCCGGATCGACGACTATCGCCAGATCGTCTTCGACGAGATCATCGCGCACAATCCGTACGGCGAGGAGATGGCCGAGGACGAGATCAACATCGAGTTCCTCATCGGCATCGTCATGATCTCGAACGCCTACGGCTACCAGTTCGACAACTTCGTCCATCTGCTCCGCCACGACGGCTCGCAGGTCTACGACTCGCTTGCGCTCGGCCTCTGGGTCAGCGTCAACCAGGCGTTCTTCCGCTCGCCCGTCGACCGGATCATCTCCGAGAGCGAGCACGACATGGACGATCTGCAGGCACAGCGCGAATCGCTCGAGGAGGCCGCGTGAACAACCGCTTCCCCAGCATCGTGGTTCTCGGCCTCGTCGTCGCCGTCCTCGCGACGGTGATCAACAAGTGGGTGTTCATGGGGGTCGTGATGATCGGGGGCGTGGCTCTTGCCTACGTCGTCTGGAAGCTCATCGATCGCGACCTTTTCGTTCCCCCCACGGTCCTCATCGACGAGGTCCGGGCCAAGTTCACAGGGGAGGATATCCCCGCCGTTCAACCAGTACCCGCACCGGACGAGAAGGAACCGGACGGCATCGACAGGACCCGCAGCCATGAGCAGTAGCATCAAGACCTGGATCCTCGGGATCCTGGCGTTCCTGGCGTTCGGCGTCGGGAACGTCGTCGTCGTTCAGCCGGCCTACGCGCAGGCACCCCCCGCCGACAACGGCGGTGGCAGCGGCGGATGGTTCGGCTTCGACCTCTCCAACGTGCTGACGCCCGCGAACGCGAAGAACATGGATCAGTCGGTCACCGAGTTCCTCACCGTCTACAACCGCGTCTGCTGGCCCTGTCTGATCTTCGACAAGTTCGCGGAGAACGTGTTCTCCAAGGGCGAGCAGGTATCCGCCAATGCTGCGGGACCGATGCGTCGGATTATCGGCACGGTATCGGTCGTGTTCTGCCTGGTGTTCCTCGGCGGCGGTCTCGTAGTCGGCAACGCCCAGGACATCGCCGGGCGCTGGACCACGGTGTGGAAGTTCCTGCTGGGCGCGGCGCTCGGCAGCATCTTCGTGGGCAGCGCCTTCGCCAACATGTGGAACTGGGTGTACGGACCGGTCATGGCCGTGCCGATAGCGATCAACAAGGAATTCGGCCTCACCAACGTCAACACCCTCTCGATCGCCGGCAATGCCATCCAGTGTTCGCTCGCCAACGTCTCCGGGCCGTCGGGTTCGGCAGGCATCATGGAAGGCATGCAGGGTATCGTCTGCGGCGGTCATCGCCTCAGCGGCGCGGGCATGGCCTACGGCTGGGCGCTGATGACGCATACCAACGGCTTCTTCGGCACCATCACCAACATCTTCTGCGGCGTCATCCTGATGGCGGTGTTCTGCTGGGTGGCGATCACCTTCCCGCTGCGCTTCATCGACATCCTGATCCGTCTGACGATCATCGGCATCCTGTCGCCCGTCATCATCGTGCTGGCGGTCTTCAAGCCGACGAGGAGCTACGTGACGACGGCCGTCGAGAACGTGCTGTACGTGGGCTGTCTTTTCGCCTTCACCGGGATCATGTTCAACCTCGGCGCATCGGTCTTCTCGGGCGTGCTTAATACCGCGCTCGCGGGCATGCAGGGAGCCTCCGAGGATGCGGTGACGACGATCGTCAACGGCATCATCCTGATCGGCGGCGGCATTGTCTTCTCGGCCATGATCCAGATGGCTCCGGCGCTCGCCAAGGAGTTCTCCGGCTTCAAGGGTGGCGGTGGCGGCGTCGGCGATGCGGTCGGCGGTGCGGTGTCCTCGGTGGCCAGCATGGCGGGCAAGGGTGCAGGCGCTGTCGCCGGCGCTCCCGTCTCGCTCGGCAAGTCCTACATGGGCAGCCGCATGAACGCCAACATCATGAGCGGCAAGATCGCCCAGGCGCTCGGCAAGGACTGATCCCACGGCCGTCGGCCCGGATCGCGGAAGGGGGAGGCGAGAGCCTCCCCCTTTTCGTTTCAGGCCGAGTAGTAGCCGAGCTCGGGCGAGAACCGCCTGAGGACGTCTGGAACCTCGGTCATGCCCATGACGGCGATGGAGGCGTCGTCGAGCCGATCCGCGTGGCTGTCCCTGAGCATGCCGAGCACCGTGTCGGATACGTCCTCGTCGGGGCCCTCCACCCCGTCGCCGTTACGAGGCACGATGTAGAGCGCCCCCTCCTCGTCGACGAGCCACTGGCCTTCCATCCAGTCCGGGTCCTGGCAGTAGCAGCCGGTCCCGCCGGCGCCCTCGTTGTCGTACGGTCCCATCTCATTCTCCCATTTCGATAATCATCTGGCGTGCCCATTCGCGGGCCTGCTCGAGCTCGGACGGTTCGTCGCTGCGTGCCAGGTACCGCACCAGCGCGATCGCCCGATCGTCGAAGTCGAGATGGCGATCGTTGGGGTGATCGGGGATGTCGTTGACGACCGCCGGGCAGTTGGGCTCGTCGTACTTGCACCCATGCCGGTACTCGCCCTGATAGCAGTGCGCAAAATGAACGCCGCGGACTCGGTCCGCGGCGTCGAGTTCTTCAGCCATGTGGGCCTCCTTGGACTGGATCAGTCGTATGCCGGCTGGTTGTCGATGTAGAGCACCGAGTCGGGCAGCTCGTTGAGGAACCGGCTCGGGCTTGCGGGCTTCAGGTTTCGCTCTCCCGTGGTGGTCAGGATCAGCGTCTCGCGTGCACGGGTGATCTGCACATAGGCGCAGCGGCGTTCCTCCGCGAGCTTCTCGCCCTTCTCCTGAAGCGACTGCCACGTCGGGAAGATGTTCTCCTCCCAGCCGATGCCGAACACGATCGGCCACTCGAGCCCCTTGGCCCCGTGGATGGTGCCGAGCCATACGCCTGTCGCGTTCCGGCCGCGCCCCTCGTCAGCGAAGCCGATCTGCTCGATGAGCTCGATCGGACCCATGGTCTTGCCGAGGATTTCGAGGTCGGCCAGGCTGTCCAGGCGGTTGCCCAGCAGTTCCGACTTCTTATGGTCGCCGGAGAGCTTCGCCTCTTCGAGATCGGCCTTCACCGCCGCGCGGTAGCCGGTCTCCTCCATCAGGAAGGACATGAGCTGACCCGCATTGGCATCCGTCCAGAAGAGGGCGTTGGCCTTCTGCATGACGTCGACGAACTCGCGCACGCGTTCCGGCGTCGAGCCGGGAAACGTCTTGGACCTGGCGAAGGATTCGACGACCTGCATGAGCGACAGCTCGATACCCTGCTTGCGCGCAAGATCGGCGGCGTCGAGGATCTTCTTCACGTACGTGTCGCCCACGCCTCGCCGGGGCATGTTGATGATCCGATCGAGCGCCGCGCCATCGTCCGGATTGACCGCGAGACGCAGGTACGCGAGGGCGTCCTTGATCTCGGCCTTTTCCTGGAGCTTCTGGCCGCCCGACACGACGTACGGCACCCCGGCCATGGTCAGCCTCTGCTGGATGACCTGGAGCGGCGTTCCCGCGCGCGAGAGCACCGCGATGTCGGTCGGCTCCATTCCGCCGGCGATCGCCGCCTTGATCTCGCCGGTGATCCATCTGGCCTCGATGTCCGAGTTGATGAAGTAGCGGATGACGACGGGATCCGGATCGCGAGGCTGCCCGCTCTCGTCGTCGGGCGGCCTGCGGTTGGTGAATAGCTTCTTGCCGAGCCGGTTCCGGTTCTTCCCGATGATGCCGTTGGCGGCCTCGAGGATCGGCTTGTAGGAGCGGAAGTTCTCCTCCAGCTTGATCGTCCGGGTGTTGGCGAAGTTCTTGTGGAACTCCAGGATGTTCTCGATCTTCGCGCCGCGCCAGCCGTAGATCGACTGATCGTCGTCCCCGACGACGGCGATGTTGGGATTCGACCCGAGCACGTAGCGCAGCCACTCGTACTGCATCCCGTTCGTGTCCTGGTACTCGTCGACCACGATATGGCGCCAGTGGCCGCATATCTGCTCGGGATCGACGGCGCCGCCGGCGAAGGCGTCGTGCACGATCTGGATCATGTCGTTGAAGTCGAGGCTGTTCATGCGACGCTTCTCGTCGCGGTAGTCGTTATAGATGCCGCGGATGTCGTAGTCGGCCTCGCCGATCTTCTGGGCCATCGTGAGAGGGTCGTTGGCGACGTCCTCGATGAACTTCTCCGCCTCCTCGATGGTCTCCTTGTCGACGTCCTTGCCCCATCGGGCCTTGGCGAGATTTCGGATGATCCGCTTGGATTCGGCGGGATCGAGGATCGCATAGTCCTCGGGAACGTCGAACAGATGGTAGTGCTCGCGCAGCAGCCGTCCGCTGATCCGGTGGAAGGTCCCGACCGACAGTCCGTTGAGATCGTCGTCGAGCTTGTGCTTGATGCGTTCCTCGAGCTCGGCTGCGGCCTTGTTGGTGAAGGTGATTGCCAGGACCTCTTCCGGACGCGCGTCGCCGCTCGCGATGAGATGGGCGATGCGTCGCGTCATCGTCTCGGTCTTGCCCGTGCCGGCGCCTGCCAGGATCACCAGCGGGGAGCCCCGGTGCAGCACCGCCTCGCGCTGCTGATCGGTCAGTCCCACCAGGAGCGCCTCCGCGCGCTCGCTGGCGGGTGCAGGCCGAGGCGCCTCGAGTTCCGGTTCCGGCGAAGGGCCGAAACCGTAGGCGTCGAAGAATTCGTCGTCGTCGAAGCGTGTGGCCATGATCTCTCTCTCGTACAGGGTTGCGGACGCTTACGCCATCAGGCGGCGGCCGCGTCCTTCACGAGCATGTCGAGGACGAGGCCGGTCCAGGTCTCCGGCGTCGCGTCACGCCCGCCGACTCGTCCTGCCGCCAGTTCCGAGATCTCCTCGAACCGGGCGCTGCCGATGCACTCCTCGAACACCAGTTCGGGAATGCCCGCGGCTTCGATGTCGAGCATGGCGACGAAGCCCAGATGCACCGCGTCGACCTCGGTGGTCGTCACGTGGATCAGATGCGTCCACATCACCGCGTCCTCTGGAACGTCCATGTTGATCTCCTCGGAGATCTCCCGCACTGCCGAGCGGACCAGCGTGCGGGCGATGTCGATCCTGTTAGCCGGCACCTCCTTTCCCTTCTCCATGATCAGCGTCTCGTCGACGATCACGTCGGGCAGATCGATGTGGCCGCCGACGCCGACGGAGAACTTGCCGTGGAGACGCGCCTCGCCGCCGCTCTCCTCGCGCACGTACGCCAGCAGACGCGTACCGTGGCGGACGAGCACGTAGGGGATGAACTGGACGAACGAGGTATCGTCCTCGAGCATCGGACGCGGCCCGATCCATGCCTGCGCCTCCAGCACCGGTGCAAGGGCGGCGTCGCCGAGTGCCCGGATCCCGAACCCGAGACCGCCTGGCAGCGTGTCTGCCTTCAGTGCGAGGATGTGTGCCTGCTTGCTCATGGGCATTCCTTTTCCGCTTGGGCGCGATTGCCCTGAAATGAGAGGTCCCGACGGCTTGAGGAGCCGCCGGGACCGGTAGTACGTCTAGTGGCGTGGAGGACTATTCCGCGGCGACGGCCGTCGGGAACAGGCCGCCCTCGGGCTCCTCGTCGTTCTCGGGGGCGCCGATGCGCACCTTCTGGCGCTTGTCGAACGTGTCCCACACGTCGTTCCACTGGCCCTTCGTCGCGGCCTTGGAATACTCGGTCGCGCGCTGCTCGAAGAAGTTGGCATGCTCGACGCCGTTCAGCATCGGCACGAGCCAGGGCAGCGGGTGCTCGTCGATCATGTAGATCGGCTTCAGGCCGAGCTGGCCGAGACGCCAGTCCGCGATGTAGCGGATGTACTTCTTGATGTCCTTGGGCTTCATGCCCTCGACAGGTCCCATCTCGAACGCCAGATCGATGAACGCGTCCTCGTTCTTGACGGTCGTGACGCAGCAGTCGTGGATGTCGTCCTTGACGGCCGCCGTCAGACACTGGCGCTCGGCACAGAAGGCGTGGAACATCTTGATGATGCCCTCGCAGTGGAGCGATTCGTCACGGATCGACCAGGTGACGATCTGGCCCATTCCCTTCATCTTGTTGAAGCGCGGGAAGTTCATCAGCATCGCGAACGACGCGAAGAGCTGGACGCCCTCGGTGAAGCCGCCGAACATGGCCAGCGTCCGCGCGATGTCCGCGTCGCTGTCGACGCCGAACTTGTCCATGAAGTCGACCTTGTCCTTCATCTCCTTGTACTGGAGGAAGGCGCTGTACTCGCTCTCGGGCATGCCGATCGTGTCGAGCAGGTGGCTGTAGGCCGCGATGTGGACGGTCTCCATGTTGCTGAACGCGGTCAGCATCATCTTGATCTCGGTCGGCTTGAACACGCGGCCGTACTTCTCGTGGTAGCAGTCCTGCACCTCGATGTCGGCCTGCGTGAAGAAGCGGAAGATCTGGGTGAGCAGGTTGCGCTCGTGATCCGTCAGCTTCTGCGCCCAGTCGCGGCAGTCCTCGCCCAGCGGCACTTCCTCGGGAAGCCAGTGGAGCTGCTGCTGACGCTTCCAGAACTCGAACGCCCACGGATATTCGAAGGGCTTGTAGACGCGCGATGCGGAGAGAAGGCTCATGTCGTATTCCTCGTCTGTCTGGCGGATCGGTCCGCCGTCCTATGGATGTCGCACCTCGGTGGCACGACCGCTACTTGCTTTTCCCCTTTCTCCGGCTTCGGGACCCCGACGATCCCGAAACCGGAGGATTCACCGAATCACTGGCAGGCCAGGCACTCGTCGTAGTCCGTGCTTTCGGGCATCTGGATATGCTTGGGCTCGGACGTGTTGTCCGCCTCCACGCCGCCGTCCATGCCGCTGCCGGCGAAGCCTGCACGCTGTACCGACTTCGAGCGCAGATAGTACAGCGACTTCACACCCAGCTCCCATGCGCGGAAGTGCAGCATGAGGAGATCCCACTTCTCGACGTCAGCCGGGATGTAGAGATTGAGCGACTGGGCCTGGTCGATGTACGGCGTGCGATCGGCCGCGAGCTCGAGCATCCAGCGCTGGTCGATCTCGAAGGACGTCTTGTAGCAGTCCTTCTCCTCGGTGCTCAGGAAGTCGAGGTGCTGGACCGAGCCGCCATGCTCGAGGATCGATGCCCACACGCCGGCCGAGTCCTTCGACTTGGAGGCGAGCAGCGCCTGGAGATGCGGGTTGCGCACGTCGAACGAGCCCGAGAGCGTCTTGTGGGTATAGACGTTCGCCGGGATCGGCTCGATGCACGCAGAGGTGCCGCCGCAGATGATCGAGATCGACGCCGTCGGGGCGATCGCCGTCTTGCAGCTGAAGCGTTCCATGACGCCCTGGTCGGCCGCATCCGGGCACGGACCGCGTTCCTGCGCGAGGATCATGGAGGCCTCGTTCACGCCCGCGCTGATGTGCTTGAACATCCGCAGGTTGTACGACTTCGCCATGGCCCCTTCGAACGGCAGGCCCTTCGACTGCAGGAAGCTGTGGAAGCCCATGACGCCCAGGCCGACCGAGCGCTCGCGCTCCGCCGCATACTTGGCACGCGCCATGCTTGGCTCGGACCGGTCGATATAGTCCTGCAGGACGTTGTCGAGGAAGCGCATGACGTCTTCCAGGAGCGTTTTCACGTCCTTCCACTGATCCCACGTTTCGAGATTCATCGACGAGAGGCAGCAGACCGCAGTACGCTCCTTGCCGAACTGGTCCCTGCCGGTCGGCAGCGTGATCTCCGAACAGAGGTTCGACGTGGAGACCTTGAGGCCGACGTCGCGCTGGAACTTCGGCATCGCCCGGTTCACGTGATCGGCGAAGACGAGATAGGGCTCGCCGGTCTGCAGGCGGGTCTCGACCAGCTTCTGGAACAGCGAGCGGGCGTCGACCTCGCCGCGCGGCTCGTTCGTCTTGGGCGACCTCAGGATCCAGGTGTCGCCGTTGCGGACGGCCTCCATGAATGCGTCGGTGATCAGCACGCCGTGATGGAGATTGAGAGCCTTGCGATTGAAGTCGCCCGAGGGTTTCCGGATCTCGAGGAATTCCTCGATCTCGGGATGCGACACGTCGAGATAGACCGCAGCCGAGCCGCGACGCAGCGAGCCCTGGCTGATCGCGAGCGTCAGCGAGTCCATGACGCGGACGAACGGGATGATGCCGCTCGTCTTGCCGTTAAGGCCGACCGGCTCGCCGATGCCGCGCACGTTGCCCCAGTAGGTGCCGATGCCGCCGCCGCGCGAGGCGAGCCAGACGTTCTCGTTCCAGGTGTCGACGATGCCCTCGAGGCTGTCCGGAACGGAGTTGAGATAGCAGCTGATCGGCAGGCCGCGGCCGGTGCCGCCGTTCGAGAGGACGGGCGTGGCCGGCATGAACCACAGCTTCGAGATCGCGTCGTAGATGCGCTGCGCATGTTCCTGATCGTCCGCATAGGCCGACGCGACGCGTGCGAACATGTCCTGGTAGCCCTCGCCCGGGAGCAGGTACCGGTCGCGCAGCGTGTCCTTGCCGAACTCGGTCAGCAGCGCATCGCGGCTGCTGTCGGTCACCACGTCGAAACGACGTGCCATGATGGTCGAGGAGTTGGTCTCCGGGGCCAGCGCCTTGGCGACGGTTTCGGTCGTGCCTTCGGCGAGGGTCGCGGCATCCTGGGAACCGCTGGAGGTCGTCTTGCTGTCACTTGCTTCGTAGGTCATCGTTCTACCTTTCCGGACTGTGCCGTCGTTATTCCCTTAGGGACCGGTGTCGGGATCATTTCCCGTGGAGCTCGCTTGCGGGCACCATCGGCACCGCGCCGTACTGTCTCTTCGCGTCCAGCGCCCAGAACCAGGTGCTGACGTAGTCCACTCCTGCGATGCGGGTCCTGGCAAACGGCGGATCCTCGCAGACGATGTCGAAGGGAGCATGGTCGAGGCCATGCTCCCACGCGTCGTGGTCCGCATAGACGTGTCCGTCACGCAGATATGCCAGGAGGACCGTCATCCCAGATGGCCCGCCTTCCACATCGTCGCGATCCGCTCGGCGCGGGCCTCGTCGTTGAAGGCGCCGATCACCTCGTCGAAGGTGTGGCCGTTGTCGCGGCTGCCCTCCAGGATGTGCGTCTCCTTGATGGTGGTGACGCGCGTCTGGCGCTGGTCGAGCGGACGGCCGTCGGCATCGTATGCGAAGTGCTGGTCGACGGCCGGCTCGCCCGGATGCCCCAGGGCGTCGCCCTCGCCGAGCTGCTGCGCGACGATGGCAGGTCCGCTGCCGCCGAGCGAGAGCGACCGGAGATCGCCCTCGCTGCGAGCCTGGCGGATGACGGCCGACACGCGGGCATCGAGCGCCTTGTCGTCAGCCTGGAACCGGGCGATCTCGACCAGGCTGGCGGTTTGGGCCATGACCCGGTATTCCTTCAACATGTTGTGCTCCTTGATGCTCTGCGCGTCTACCCCTTGGGGCTGTGCGTATGTCGTGATTTTAGGATGAATGCGAAGCCGCGTAAAGCACGGAGATTCGCATGACTGTAACGATTTTCTTCGCCTAGCGGACGTGCGTCTTTACCTGCACGTCGATCTGGATGCCAGCGATCTCGCTGGCGCCGGCGTCGATGGCCGCCTGGATCTTCAAGGGATCGGGCGAGCAGAGGCTCGCAGGCACCTTCGAGGGGTCGACGACCGTGAAGGTCTTCTCCACGCGCTTGATGGCCATGCCGCCATGCTCCGAGTGGCTCGACTGCATCTTGGCGCTGCCGGCCTGGGCCACGTCCATGGCGATGCCGTCACCGGCCGCGGCCGCAGCGATACCGGTCTGCTCAGCGATGCGCAGCGCCTCGGTGCGCTTGTACTCCTCCGTGTCGTACGCGGAGAGGCGCTTCTTCAGGGAGTCGTGTGCCCCCTTCAGCTCGGCGAGCATGTTCACGGTCTTCTTCTCGTCCGGCTTCTCGGCATCATTCACCTCGACCGGGAGCGCGTACGCCTTGTCGACGGCCGTGCCGCCGTCCAGGTACGGCTTCTTGGCCGCGCTGCGCGCCTTGTCGATCGCATCGAACGCCTGCTTCACCATCACGCTCAGCGTGGTGACGCGGTCGTAGACCTCCTTGTCCTCGATTACCGCCGGGACGCGACGATAGGTCAGGAACGTCTCGAGGTGCTTGTCCCGAAGCGCCTCGGCCGCCTCCTTGTGGCGAGCGGCGACGTCGGTCGCGACCGGGAGCGTGAGGGCCTCCGGTGGATTGTTGTCGGTGCTGGCGACGACCCGGTCTGATGCCGGCGCCTCTTGCTTCTTGGCCATGTTGTCGTTCCTTTCGTGCTGAAAAAGAGAGAGGGGCCCGACTTGCGTCGGACCCCTCCGGGTAGTTCTTCATTGATGCCGGAGATCAGCGGCCCATGGCGCCCATCTGCTCGAGGGCGGCGTACGCTGCCTTCTTGCTCTGGGTCTGGTTCTCGATCGTGCGCTCGTCCATGCCATGCACGCGGCTCAGCTGGGCGAACTCCTCCTGCACCTCGGTGTTGGCGGCACCCTGGCGAGACAGCGTGCGCTGCTCCTCCTGGAAGCCGACGCGACCGATCTTCTCCACGCCGTGCTCGCCCTCGAGGCCGATCTTGCGATCGACGTAGACGCCCGGGTTGCCCATGACCGGAGCCTGGCCCTGCTCGATGTCCGCCACGAGGGTGTCGATCGACCTGGCCGAGCTGATCGGGCGTGCAGCGTTCTCCCACTCGAAGGTGTGAGCATGGTTGCCGCTGCGCAGCATGTCGTCCTTCGCGAAGCGCGAGCTGACGAACGTGCCCGAGTTGCCCCGCATCACGCCGCCCTGCAGCGTCATTTCCGTGGTCCCCTCGAGGATCTCGGCGAAGCCCTGGGCCGAGACGCCCTGTGCCAGACGCTCGCTCTGGATCATCATCTTGCCGTCGTCGCGCAGAAGACGACGGTTCGCCGAGTAGGCCTCGGAGTGGATGTCGGCCACGTCCGTGGGGACGAGGGCCGCGACGGGCTTGTCCTGCTCGATCATCTGCCGGACGACATGCATAGCCGGATCGCGCTCGTTGGAGGCGACCACCACCGCGACCGAGGCGATCCCGGCGAGGTTGGCACGCATTGCGTCGCGGTTCTCGACGTAGACCGGAACGGTCACGGGCTCGATCGCGGAGTCCATCTCGGCCTGCGTGATGGTGTTGGTCTTGGCCGAGGCGTTCCAGTCGATCTCGCCGTTGTCCTGCACCGCACCCGCACGCGGGACGGACGGGGCACTGTCGGATTCGCGCACGAACTTCTTGTTGCTTGCGTCGTAGTGGAAGACCTCCTCGTCCTTCTTGGGGCTCGGATCGTCGACCCGGACGCCGGACTGCGAGATCTGCTCCGGCATCATGACCGAACCGCGCCCGCTCTCGACGAGCTGGTTGACCATGCTGCGCATCTCGACGGGAGCCGCCTCGACCGAGCCCGGGGTGACGATCACGACCTTGGCGTCGGGGATCTTCATCACCTCCTCGAGCACGACCTTGGAGACGCCCTCCTCGAGAGCCACGGCGATGCCGAAGCCGTTCTTGGTGAACTGCTCCATGCCCGCACGCAGCTGCTCGCGGTCGACCTTCTCGCCCGGATCGCGGCTCGCGTGCGTGTCGCGGACCGCCTCCCGGTACGACGAGATCGCGTCGTCACGGGTCTTGCGCCCCTCCTCGGTGGCCAGCGTCTCGGCAGTCACGCCCTTCAGCTTGTCCTCCATCTCGCGACGCGCGTCCTCGCGACGGCGCAGCTCGCCCGGCTCGTTGTACGACTGGCTGCCACCGATGAACGCCGCCAGCTTGAGCTGCGAGAAGTCGAACGCATCGGGGTTGGCCGTGTGCTCGATCATCACGCTCTTGGGCTGATAGTCGGGTCCGTTGACGAGCTTCAGCGGATGCATCTGCTCGTCGGGGTGGTAGACGGTCATGCCGAACTTGTTCGTCTCGGCGGTGATCGCCTCGGCGCGATCGAGAGCCGTCGCCCACTCGCCCTTGTCGTTGATCGCGCGCAGGGTCTCGGCCGGCATGGCGGGAATCTCCTTGCCGTTCGAGCCCAGCTCGGGCTGTCCGTCCGGACCGCGCAGCACCACCTGGTGAAGCTGACGGTGGAATTCCGGATCGTGGTTGGTCGCGACCTCCTTGATCGTCAGGGTCGCCAGCTCCTCCGTGGAGGCGATGGCAGCCGCGCGACGGGCATCCATGCCCGGCAGCGCCGCGAGCGCCAGACGGCCCTCGTCGCTGTCGAGCGCGTAGTCGGACGACGCCTTCGGACGGTTGTCCTTGTCGATCTTCCGCATGCGCTCGTCGAACTTCAGGTTGATCGCGTCCTCCTGGTTCGGACCCAGGCGCGTGGTGTGACGGCGCGCCTCGTCGAGCGGCATCTCGCTGCCGTCGCCGTTGATGAACGTGGCCTTCTTGTTCGTCTCGTAGGCGAGACGCGTCATGTGGGCCATGTGCATGTCCTTGGACAGCGCCGGGTGCTTGGCGTCGCTGAGGATCACGAACGTGTGCGCACGGTCGGCCACGGCCTCCTGAGCCACCTTCACCTCCTGGGCGCTGGTGTTCAGGGTGCCCTTGTCGTGGGCGCTGCCGGTGACGAGCACGATCGCGCCGCGCATCTTGCGGCGGTCGATCATGACCTGCTCGTTCTCCTCGGGCAACGCATCGCGCGACGAGTTGAGCTGCAGCGGACGCGTCAGGCAACGCTCCTTGCCGGTGGCCGGATCGACCTCGTACTCGCGCTGGTCGCGCGGACGGTCATAGATCGTGATGTCCGTGCCGGCCTCGCGGGTACGGACCTTCTGGCGCTCGAGGCCCATGCCGGCCACGGTCGAGAAGGACAGGGTGCGCTTGGCCTCGGCGTACAGGATGGTGCGCTCGGTGGCGTTCTCCTGCAGCCAGCGGACGTTGGCGTTCTCCTGCTGGTCGACGGCCCAGATCGTGGCGTGCTTGGGCACGCGGTCATAGGCGTCGCCCATGATGTCCTGACCCGGGGCATGCTTGGCGTGGCCGCGGTCGGCGAAGCGCGACGCCTCGAACGCCACGCCGTAGATGCCGTCGGCGGGACGCGCCAGGCCTGCGGTGTAGTAGCGCTGCGGATCGTCCTGCTTGTCGATCGAGATCGCGGTGGCGCGCGCCCGTGCGAGAGCCTGGCCGTCCATCTTCTCGCCGTCACGGTCGATGCCGAGCGACAGCTTGCGTGCGGTGCCGGCGATGTGGAGAGCCTGAGCCTCCGCCACCGTCATGTTGGCGCCCTGCACGTAGGCGACGGTCGCGGCGCGCGCGACCAGCGCGTTGGCGCTGAGCGAGCGGCGGATCGGATCGTGAGCCTCCTCGCGGTTGAGCGTCATCAGCTCGATGGTCGGGTCCTCGCCCTTGCCCTCGCCCTGGTTGCGCGCATCGACGTACACGCCGTTGGTGCTGGCGAGCGCCACGACCTCGATGGTCGGACGGCCATGCTCCTTGAGCGTGTCGTAGAAGTCCTTGTCCGGCTCGACGGCCAGGATCGTGACGTCACGGTCGCCCATGCGCTGGTCGCCGCGGATCGTCTCGAGCATGTCGGCGAGGTTCTCGGCAGCCTGCGGGCCCGCGCCGACGATGACGGCGACGGTCTGCGGGATGTCCTTGGAGAACGGCGACTCGGCGACGCCGGCGTCGCGCCATGCGGAGAACGCCTCGTGGACGGTCTCGCGCTCCGGCAGCGTCTCCCACTTCATGACCTGGCGCGACAGCGTCTCCATGACGCTCGCCTCGGCCGCGCTCTCCATGCGGAACGACGGGTTGTTCTCGGTCGCCAGCTGCGCGTAGTCGAGCGCGAGCGGGATCGACTTCATGACGTCGGCCATGCGGCGGTGCTCGTCGCGGCTGTCCTCGTCGAAGCTGCGCGAACGACCGATCGACTCGACCATGTCCATGGCGTCGAGATCGCGGTTCGAGAGCGAGTTGTTGAGCTGGCGAGCCGAGTCCTTCATGGTCTCGACCGGGCCGATCGACAGGCCGGTCCTGGCGAACGAGGCCTCAGCGGAGGCCATGTCGAAGCCGACCGCATGGCCGGAGGCGATGTTCATCGCACGCTTGGAGTTCTCGATCGGATCGAGGCCGAGCGCGCGCGCCTCCTTCTGGATGACCGAGACGTCCTTCTGGATGTCGGCGAGCAGCGTCAGCTGCGTGTCGTCCATGAATCCGGCGTAGCCGTCGCTGGCGCGGTTGGCGTCGTCACGACGCACGTTCATGGCGCGCTCGACCAGACGCGAGGAGCGGAAGGCATCGTCGGCGACGCCGCGCAGCTCGTTGAAGGTCTGCTGGCGGATGGCGTCCTCGGGGTGGGTCAGCATCTGCTCGAGGTGAGCGGACAGCGCCTGCGCCGACGTCTCCGGGCTCCAGTACACGCCCCGGTTGGGGTTGTTGAGCTTGTGGTCGCGCGGGATCGAGACCCCCGGGAGGTTCTTCTTGTCATTCTCGCTGAGCTGGGCCCAGTCAGTGTAGCTGTAGGACGACATGCTATATACGCTCCTGCTGGATGTCTGAGGCGAATTGTCACAGTCTCGAATCGGCTACGCAAGTGCCGTTCGTAAAATATTTTCCTCCCATCCTAAAATCACTGTGACTCTGCAGGCGTATCAGTCCTCGAAATCGATAGGTTCGAACGGCGTCCCGAGCTTGCGGACCGTGTCGACGAGCGGGTGCGGCGACGTCCTCACGGCCTCCTTGAGAAGTGCGTGGGTCCAGCCCTCGCGGACGTGGTCGGCCGCCCCCCATCCGTCGCCGATGACGTAGGGTTCCGGCACGAGCACGCCGTTGCGGGGGCGCACGTGGGTCGGAAAGCGCAGGATACGGAGATCGCGCACGGGTATACCGTACAGCTGCTCCATCTCCAGAGCCATGTCGTAGCCCGGACCGTCGTTGTCGGGCGCCCGGATCACCAGCCGCCCCCTGAGTGGCGAGTGGTCTGACTTGTGCCACGCCTTGGAGCCGCCCTGCGGCGTCGTCGGGATCCAGTTGGGAAACAGGGCTCCCGACGCGTCGGCGTCCTTCTCTCCCTCGTTGTAGAGGATCGGCGGCATCTGGGGCGCGTCGGCGCTCGCGGCTATCCGGTGGAGATTGTACAGCGGACGGGGCTCGGGAAAGCCCTTCATCCTGAACATGTCCTTCCCCTTCGCCCTGTCGTGTCCCCAGAGCCAGGGGATTATCTCCTTGTGTCCGTCCTTCATGTTGTACCGGCACACCCAGCCATAGAGCGAGCCGTCCGCGTTGCGGTAGGTCCAGACGTTGGCGGGCGACCCGTACTCGAAGTGATAGAAGTCGTCGATCGACACGGCCACGGTATCCGGCACCGGCGTGATCTGCGTGAAGGGATCGTCCTCGGCCTTGGGCTTCACCTTGCGCTCGGTCCTGGTGTGCGGCGTCGGCGCGTTCTGTCCGGACAGGACGGCTCGCAGCGAGTCGAACACCGAGCGGGAATCGCATCCCCCGAAGCAGTGCCAGATGAGGCCTGCCGTCCCGTCGTCCAGCTGGAGCGACGGGGTGCGGTCGTCATGCGCAGGGCAGCACACCTTCCAGCCCCGGCCGGAAGGCTTGGCCTTGCCGCGTCCGGGTCTGGAGAGGAGGTTGGCGACGTCCTTGGCCGACCATTCGGTTACTAGCATGGCGGTCCTTTCAGTCGCTGGTAGGTAGTCAGTCGAGCAGCGTCACGTCGACGTTCCGCTCGCGCAGGCGGGCGACGACCAGGGCGCGCACGTCCGGATCGAGCTCGTTGATGCGCTGCGCGTAGTTCTTGACCATCGTGACCTGATCCTCGGCCCGACGCATGCCCTCCATCTGCTTGATGAAGGTCGCGCCGAAGTCCTGCTGGTTCTCCCTGGTGACGGGAACCTTGCGCAGATCGTAGTTCGTATTGGCCTTGCGCACCCCCTTCACCTCGGGCTTTCCATCGGCCTCGTCCTTGCCGGATTCAGCTGCGCCGCGCGAGGCGGGCCGACGGCGCGAGGACGTTTCAGACTCCCCGCCCGACGAAGCATCGGTACCGCGCCCGGCGTCCTGCGGCTCCTCCTTGCGGGGAGCGGCCTCGGCACGGTCGCGCGATCCGCCGTCGCCGCCCTTGCCGTCGCGGGTCTGCTCCTCACGGCCGTGATCGTCGGGCTGACGGTCGCCACCCTGACGCCCGTCGCCCTGACGATCGTCGCGAGGCTGGTCGTCACGGCCACGGTCGTCGCGAGGCTGCTCGTCGCGCGGACGGCCGCCTTCCGAACGCTCGCCCCCCTGACGGTCACCACGCGGGCGGTCGTCACGCGGGCGGTCATCGCGGTCCTGCGTCTCCTGACGACGCCCCTCGCCACCGCCGCGGCTGTCGCGGTCACGCCCGTCGGAGCGGCCTTCGTCCCTGCCGCCGCGATCGCCGCGGTCGTCATGGTCGTCTCGGCGTCCGCGGCTGCGCTGGCTGTCCTCGTAGTCGTCGCGGTCGCGCTTGGCACGGCTCACGACCGAGGCGTTGCGATTGCCGTTGTGCGCATACATCACCGGATCCTGCTTGCCGCCGACCAGGAACATTCCGAGCGCGCGGCCGAGGAAGTTGCAGCAGCGCTTGAGTCCGTCGCTCTCGGCGCCCTTGACCGCCATGCCGACCGCATCCTTGCGATGCGCGTTGACCTTCACCTCGCCGTAGCCGATGCCGGACTGGATGAAGACGGTCGGCGTGCCGCCGTCGGTCTGCGGCTTGATGGTCAGCTTCACCTGCGAGATGACCTGGAACACGTACATCTCGCTCGATGCCGCCCCCTGGTAGCCCGGCTTGTCGTACTGGAAGTCCTCCATCTTCTGGATCTCGGCCTCGACGCCCCAGCCAAGCGGACCGAACAGCTTGTTGAGGGTGTCCGTGAGGATGTCGACCTTCACGTACGAGAGCTTGGTCTTGTTGCCGCCCTCCCGCTCGGACAGCAGCCAGGGGTGGATGTCGGCGTCGAGGCTCTTGGCCAGATCGACGGGGCAATAGCGGTACGTCATGTCGTTCATATCGTGATACTCCCTGAGGGGTTGACCCGATGGGCCGGTTTCAGGATCGGATCGATCAGAAGAGGGACTGCCCCTTCTTCACGACCGTCACCTTCGGGGTGCCTTTGGCGTCCCGGGTTATATCGACGACGTGCGCCGGAGTCTCTAGTTTTTCTTTTGTTCCGGCCATTGCGATGAGCATCGTGTCGATCTGGGAGATGCGCGCCTCGTACTGTCCGACCTGCGTCTTGGCAGGCACCAGCTTCTTGACGAGATCGATCCGCTCGGCACTGATCTGGTCCACCTGCTCGGCCGAGGCCGCCACCTTCTGCACGGCTGCGCCGGAGCGGATCTGGCGTGCGTCCCGATCCATGTCGAGGTCGGGCTCCTCGCCGTCGATCACGGACTGCAGGAAGGCGTCGACGCGCTCCTTCATCTCGGCGCGCTCCTCGGCGGAAAGGCTGACGACGAACAGCTGGCTGCTGTAGCCGTCCACCAGGACGCCCACGACCACGCGCTCGACGCCGTAGGCGAACGCGACCGCCTTGTAGCGACGGAGCGCCTTGGCAGGCATGCGGTCCGGCGCCTGCCATTCCCGCATGGTGGTCGATGCGCGGATGTCCACGATGAGCACGGCGTCCCTGCCTTCGGTGCGCAGGCTCGGTGCGAGCGGCCATGCCTTGGACGGCATCACACCCGTCGCCGCGGCCGCGTCGCGCGGGCTGAGCGCCGCGCCTGCCTTCAGCGCATGATCGTCGCAGATGCCCTTCATGATTTCGGAGGCGAGCCGGCCCTTCCAGATACCGCCCTCGCTCATGTCGCGTTCCTCGCCCGCCATCAGCTCGTTCCACAGCTGGTAGTCGGACTGGCGCGAGTTATCGCCGTACAGGGTCGGCACCTCGCCGGCGCGCAGATAGTTCCTGGTCGTCATGGTCACTCCTATGGAGGTGGAAAGCGAAGCACCCCGGAGGCATGGCCTCCGGGGTGCGGATAGGTATTCGTCGACGGGATGCGCGTCGTCTACGCGGCCTTCTGCTCCTCGAGCCAGCCTGCGTTGCGAATCTCGTCCTCGAACTGGGGGAAACGGTCCTTCATCATGACCCACTTGCCGATCTCGCCGTTGAAGATGGCGCCCATGGCCTTGACCTTGTCCTTGTCGTCGAAGGGCACGTACAGGACGACGAACTCGCCGACGATGGGCTTGAACGGGCGTTTCTGGCGCGTGTCGTCCTGGGCACGGGCAGCCTTGCGCAGACCGCCGTTGCCCTGGGGAGGAGACAGCTTCGACACGGGCAGATCGAGGCAGATGCGGATCGACTGGATGTTGCGGCTCTGAAGCGTCTTGCGAGCCTCGTTAGGGTCGAGAGCGCCCTGCTCCACGTCCCGCAGCATCATCTCCAGACGTGCCGTCGACACCGGATTCACCAGCTGGGGCACGTGCTTCTCGCAGAACTCGACCAGGCTGCGCCCGAGCGAGGACGGCGAGAACTGCCCCTTGTTGACGAAGACGTACTCGCGCTCCTTCAGCTTTTTCAGCATCGAGCCCCATGTCGTCTGGGTCCCGAGCACGCCGGCGTCCTTGAGCAGACGCTTGGTCTCGGGATCGTCGATGACCGTCGCGAGGTTCTTCATGGCCGCCAGCAGCGTCGCCTCGGTGAACGCCTTGGGGGCCCGCGTCGTCTTGGCGATGGGGGAGGCGTGCGCCGCGGTTCCCGGCGTGCCGTTCTGCAGCCGCGGAAGGGTGGCGTCGCCATCCTCCTCGACGACCGTCTTCTCGTCCTTGTCGGCTGCCGCGTCGGCGTCGCCGAACAGCGTCTTCCATCCGGGGCTGAGTATGGTCCGGCCCGATGCGGTGAGCGTGTGCTCGCCACTCGTCCAGGACATCGTCAGCTGCTCGTACTCGCAGTTCTGGTGGAACTGGGCGAGGTACTGCCTCACGACGAGGAGATACAGCTGGCGCTCCTCGGTCGTGAGATGCCCCTCGTCGCTGCTGAGGTGCTTCGCGTCGCCGGTTCCCGGATGCGGGGCGCTGGAAAGGTCCGGACGCTCTGTCGTGGGAATGATGCCGTGATGGTCGGCTCCCGACTTCTGCAGCAGCTTGGAGGAGAACACCTCGGGACGGATCAGTGGATCCTGGGGCACCATGCCCGACAGGTCGGGGAACTGCGTGCCGCCCTTCAGGTCCGTCGGGCGCGTCATGTCGAGGTTCGAGATGTTGCGCAGCGTTTCCGCCACTTCGTTGACCTGGTCGTCCTCGAGATGCGTCCCGCTGGTGCGTGGGTAGCTGATCAGCTTGTGCGTGTTGTACAGCGACTGACTGATTTCCTCCGTCTTGGCGGCGCTCCACCCCCATAGGTTGTGGGCGCGGATCTGGAGTGTGGAACTCTCGAACAGCGAGGGCGGCCGCTGACTCATCGCCTGCCGATTCACCTCGATCGGCGCGGTCTTGCCCATGATCTGCTGCGCTATCATGCGCGCCTGCGTCACGTCGAGGATCCGCCGGTCCTCGGAAGGACGCAGGTGCATCTCGAAGTCCTTGCCCTCGGCGTTCATCTTCGCCGTGATCTCGTAGTACTGCTGCGGCTTGAAGACCTCGATATCGCGGGCGCGCTTGACGACGAGCGCGAGCACGGCGGTCTGGACGCGCCCCGCGGACACCGGCTTGTCGTGACCGTCGGGACGGAACTTCTCGCTGAATATCCGCGTCAGGTTGATGCCCTCGATATAGTCGGACTCGGCGCGGATCTGAGCCGCGACGGCAAGCCTTCCATGGGTCTCGTACGGGAGGAGCTCGTTGATGGCCTTGCGCAGCGACGCCTCGTTGGCGCCCGACGTCCACATGCGGCTGAGCGGCCCCTTGTAGCCGAGATTGGTGAGGATCAGCCAGGCGATGTACTCGCCCTCGCGCCCGGCGTCGGTCGCGACGACGACTTCCGACGCCCCCTTCATGCCACGCTCGATGCAGTCGTACCACGGCTGCGCGTCCTCGATCACCTTGAACATCCAGCGATCGGGGAAGAACGGCAGATGCTCCACGGCCCACGACTGGTACTTCGGATCGTAGTCGTGCGGTTCAGCCAGCGTGACGACGTGCCCCTTGGCCCACAGCACCCTGCCGTTGTCCGTGTCGAGGCCGTGCTGCTGCCCCGGAATCTTCTTGGGATTGCCCAGAACCTGGGCCAGAGCCTTGCCTACACTGGACTTTTCCGTCAGCCAAACCTTCATCGAGCCGTTCCCTGGATCGCGCTATCGCAACCATTGTAGGATAGCTGAAGATTTTTGGGTAGGTGGGACTTGCGGCCCGTTCCGCGGGGGTGTTACCATTCGCTTCGAAGCCGGAGGAAACGCCCGACGGTCTCGTGATCTCAGGTGGGGAGCGCACGGAGTGCTGCCAGCCCCATTGTATAGGCCAACGCGCAGCACGTGCTGACGCCAAGGAGGAACAGAAGATGGATTTCGACCAGAAGACTCCCGAGGGCCGCGACTTCGCGCGGATCTATCCGACGATGCAGGGCGAGCTCGGCAACCGCGCGCTGCGCACCGCCGCTGTCGAGGCAGGCAACAAGGACATGGTCGGCTGGGACAAGCCCGACGGCAAGAACATCGAATGGCGCGTGTACAAGGACCAGGTTCCCGCCGGTTTGGACGTGGACAAGACGTTCGGCAAGTTCGCGACCGAGGAGGCCAAGGCTGCCAGCCTCGCGGAGACCGCCGACTTCCAGCAGCGTCAGTCGCTCGCCTCGAACGTGACCAAGGCGCCGCGCGGCCAGGAGATCCCGGCCGAGGACCGCATGTACCCGAACACGTCGCTCAAGGCCGAGTTCGACCGTGACGTCGCGTCGCGCAAGAAGGAAGGCGTCGAGGTCAAGTACGACGGCCCCGCCGGCGCATACCATGTCGTCGCGGGATCGAAGGAAGGCTTCGACAAGTACAAGACCCCCGAGGCGAAGGCGCAGTGGGAGTCCGAGGCCAAGCTGACCCAGGCGCAGCGCAAGCAGATGGCGCAGGAAGCCGACCGTGCGATCGACTCGACCGCCGAGCGCGCTGCCGGCCGTCATTTCGTGGCCGACAACGCCGCGGGCTTCAAGCTGCCCGACCCGACGCAGAGCCGCGACAGCAAGAAGGTCCACGACTCGCAGATGTCGGCCCTCAAGAAGGCCCCCGACGTCGAGGTCGCCCGCATCCTGGCACGCAGCCGCGATGCGCGCGACGAGCTGCGCGACAAGATGGTGCAGATCCGCCTCAACAAGGCGCTCGACCTGAACGCCGAGAAGGGCCTGACCCCGCGCGAGTTCTATGCGGCCGGCCGGTATCAGGAAGGCGACAAGAGCCGCTTCGAGGGCGAGAAGCGCCAGCGGAACCTGGCGGGCGGCGCGGGCCTCGGCCCGACGGAGTTCGGTCAGCTCGTCGCGCTCGAGCGCGGCTACGGCGTGGTGAAGAAGGAAGCGGTCGCCCGCGGCCTGATCGCGGACCGCTCGCGCGGCCAGGGCCAGTCGGCCGAGCAGAAGCAGGAGCAGGGCCAGTCGCAGGCTCAGGAGCCCCGTCAGGAGCGTCAGGCGCCCCAGCAGGAGCGTCAGGCTCCCCAGCAGGAGCGTCAGGCCGGCGCCAAGTCGCCCGAGATGGCGGACGCCGGTGCTCCCGCTGCCGAACCGGCAGCCGAGAAGAAGGGCCGCGCTCGCGGCAACCGCAGCTGGGCGAACTCGCTCGCACAGGGCGGTCTGGGCGGATAAGAGAGGAGGTGGTCCCATCTGGGATGGAGGGCGCGCGAGCGCCCTTCATCTCGTCTGGGGAACTTCGTCGGTAAAGGGGCGGCTTCCGCGAGGAGGCCGCCCTTTCTGCGTCACGAATCCAGGACGCCCATCTCCTGGAGGAACTGCGATGGACCGCGCCCACGCCGTCCCTTGGCCCAGGTCACGATCATGATGCGACGCGCACGCGTGATCGCCACGTAGGCGAGCCGACGTTCCTCCTCCAGATCGCGCACGGTGCCGTGACGCTGGGAGGGGAACTCGCCTTCCTCCCATGCGGGCGAGAACACCACGTCGAACTCGAGGCCCTTGGCCTTGTGGATCGTCATGACGTTCACGCCGGTCTTGCCCGCGTTCATGTCGATCGACGTCAGCGAGCCGAGGATGGAACGCACCACCTCGACCGGATCGCTCTTGTCGTTCGACGCGTCGTTGGCGATCGCGTCCACCAGAGAGATGAACCGGCCGTAGAGATGGTCGTCTGGGTCCTTGGACGTCGAGACCATCTCGGGGATCCCGAGCAGCCGACCTGCCTCCGCGAACGGGGTGGTCGGGTTGTCGTGGATGAGTCCGCGGATCTTGGCCAGCGTGTCGAGCAGGTCGGCACCTGCCGAGCCGTCCTTCAGCTTGTTCATCTCGCGATAGCGGCGCAGGAAGCCGACCGGACCCATCTTCTGGTCCCGGTTCTTCTCGTTCCACCCCGTCACCCGCTGCACGATCTGATTCATCATCTGATCGTCGAAGAGGATCTGCGGGTAGCGGACCATCTTCTCGAAGTTGAGCGGGTTGTCCATGCCGACCGCCGCCTGCATCCACGCCACGAGAGCGCCGACCGGCTGCGTGTGGAGCGGCAGCTCCTCGTGCAGGTTGATCGGCACGCCATCGGCGCCGAGCTGGGTCGCGATCGTGCCGCAGCCCTTGTTGACCCGGCACAGGATCGCCATTCGCTCGTACGGGATCTCGAGCTGCTCGTGCGCATACTTGATGTTCTCGAGGATTCGGTCCTTCTCGTCCGCGCGGTCCTTGCACTCGATCGCACGCACGAATGCGTCCTCGTCCGGCCGGGTGCGCACGTCCTTGTCGTAGCGGTCCGCGTTCTTGAGAATCAGATTCGCCGCGACGCGGAAGATCGGCCTCGGCGTACGGTAGTTGTATGCCAGGTGCAGCACCGCCGCGTCAGGCCAGTAGTTCTTGAACTTGGTGACGTTGCGGATCTCCGAGCCGCGCCAGCCGTAGATCGACTGGTCGTCGTCGGCCGCCGCGAAGAAGCCGGTGTCGTTTCCGACCAGGTTGTTCAGGAACCGGATCTGGGCCTTGGCGACGTCCTGGTACTCGTCGACGATGATCTCGTCGAACTTGCCGCGCCAGGTATCCTTGAACTCGTCGTCGTGCTCGAGGAGGAGCGTCGGCAGGTACAGCATGTCCGAATAGTCGATCATGTCGTAGAGCTGCAGATAGTCGGTATAGGCCTTGTAGATCGCGATCTCGGCCTCGCCGATGCCGGTGGCCCAGCGCAGACCATCGCGCTTGTATGTGGTCATCGCCACGTCGGGCGTGACCATCTGGTTCTTGGCCTCCTTGATGAAGTTCATGATCTTGCGGACCAGGGTGAAGGTGTCCACCCCGTCGGCCATCGGGTGGTTGTGATTCTCGAGCTCCTGCTCGATGATCTGGCGCTGGGCGACCTCGTCGATGATCGTGCGGTCGGTGCTCTGCCCCTTGCGGATCGCATCGGCCTTGAGGATACGCAGGCCGATCGAGTGCAGCGTGCCGACCCACGCCTCGCGGACGTCGGTCTTGAGCATCGGCGAGATGCGGTCGATCAGCTCCTGAGCCGCCTTGTTGGTGTAGGTCGACACCAGGATGCGGTCCATGGGCACGCCGTCGCGCAGCTTGGCCGCCACGCGGGCGGAGATGGTCCGGGTCTTGCCGGTACCGGCCGGCGCGATCAGGAGGGCGTGCTGGGCGTCGGACAGAGCCGCTTCGCGCTGCTCGTCGCTGAGGTCTGCCAGCAGGGCGTCGCAGGCTGCGACGTCGACGCTGTTGCGCTCGACCTTGGGTCGGGCACCGGCGGACTTCTGTGCATCTGCGGCGGTCGCATTGAGGTCGAGATCGCCGAAGATGTCGTCGTTCTTCCGTGACGGAGGTTTTGCCATGATGAGTCTCCTTGAGAGTTGATCCCGAGGCCCATCATGGCGATGGAACCTCAGGCGGCCATCGGCTCGTCCGGATCCAGGTCGGTATTCCGCCTGGGCTGGGGAGCCACGGTCTTGGGCTGGAAGTGGCCGTTGTTTTTCATCCACTCCTCGATCCGCCGGGCCCTGATGTGGGGTGGCAGCGGCTGAGAGGGCTTGGGGCCCTGCTCGTTACGGGGATTGTAGACCTTGGCGGCCATTTCCTTGTTCTTGAACCAGAATACGCTGTCCATGATGAAGGGCCGGTTCATGAAGCCCTGACAGATCAGCATGTGCGTGCCGGGCTTCATGCCCGAGATGTCTCCCGGACGGATCAGGTCGACCTTCTCCAGCCCGATCGATTCGTTCGACTTGCCCCATTCCTTGAAGTCGCCTCCGCGGCTCTTGGACCGCGACGACTTCCGAATGGTGGTGGGGCCTACCATGCTGCAGATCAGCTGCACAGTGTCCTTGTCGTTCTGGGGGAGCACGTACTTGACCGCGGTGGTCGCGTAGATGATCTCCTGATCCTCCTTGGAGTACAGCTTGCCGATCTGGGCCGCCGACTGCGCCACGAGGCAGTAGTAGGTGGCCTTCGAACGTCCGAGGTCGGGACCGGTCATGACGGCCTCGATGCGCGGCAGCTTGGCGAACTCGTCGAGCATGAAGCAGACCGGGTACGGTCCGAGCTTGACGTTGTTGCGGTTCACCTGCTTGGGGCCGTACGCGAGGAACTCTCGGCTGAACACCTCGTAGAGCAGCGACGTGATCGTCGCGAACGCCGCGGCCTCCGCCTGGTTGACGCAGACGAAGAGCGTCACGGGCTTCATCTCGCCCGTTTCGGGGTCCGGCATGCCGCGCAGGTCGGAAGGGAGGAAGTCGCACGACATCGTGCGCTCGCGGACGGCGGCGTTCTTGAACGGGATGAACGCCTTGTCCATCGTGCCGAGGATGCCCGACCGCTCGTTGGGAGCCATCGAGATCAGCGGCGTGATTTCCGTCGAGGCGCGCGGATTATACTGCTTTTCCTCGCACTCACCCACGATCGCCTTCAGCCAGTCGCTCATCGCGTCGCCCTGGTAGAAGCTCTGCGAGGCGGCTGCCTCTTCCTTCTTGCGATCGTTTTCCGCCGCCGCACGCCGCAGACCCTCGTTGATCATGTCGACGATCATCGGGATGCATGCTTCCTTGCCGCGCCAGAATTCCGGCAGGCCGTCGTAGTCGCGTGCGTCGTTCACCTTGGAGCAGATGTAGTGGAGGAAGCCGACGAGGCCCGCGCGGCCCTTCTGCTCGAAATAGTCGTTCTTTCCGCCCTTGTCGCCGCCGGGAGAGAGCACGTTGGCGATCGCGTCCAGGTACGTGTCGCGCTCGGCGGTACCGGCGGGCGGGGTCAGCTGCGGCGAGAGCACGTTGAAGCGTGGGTAGAAGATCGTCTTGGTCGGATCGTCGAGGTGGTCGGGATCGACCTTGTCGGTCGCGGACCAGTTGATCATGAAGACGTGGCCGATCTCGGCACGGTGACCGGAGCAGGCTTCGAAGAGCTCTGGCTTCGGATCGTTTACGATGAAGCTCGATCCGTCCGTCTCGATGATGGACGGCACGACAAACGACGCCGTCTTCCCGGTGCCGGGAGGGGCCAGAACCAGCACCGAGAGCGTCTCGATGAGGGCCATGCGATCCGTCGTCTTCGGCCAGTTTCCGAGGACTAGCTTGTCCGCCCCGACGATCCCGACCTGTGACCGCCTTTCCATCTCGCGGACGTCGCGCTTGTTGCCGAGTCGGGCGTCCCCGTGGATGAGGTCGAACATGCGGAACGGATTGACCGCCGCCGCCACGATCGCCGGCGCCGCGCCGATGGCCATGCTGATCAGTCCGCCGGCGGCGGTTGCCATCGGCCACTGGCTCCACGAATACTTGTAGTAGCTGGCGATCGCACGCGGATCGTACAGCCCGCCCATGTAGTTGCCGACCTTGTCCCACGTCTCGGCGTTGAAGTCGCTTCCCGAGAGAAGGCCTACCAGCGGCCCGAACTGGACCGTCGTCAGGATCAGCGGCAGCGAGGCCGCGACACCCCCGGCCACGACCAGCATGCCCTTGTTTTTCTCGGATGAATGATGCGTGGGGATATTGTCAGCCATGGTCCCGTCCCGTGTCCTGTTCGGAATACGGTTATAGGATGAGACCCATGTCAGGCAACAGTTTTCGGAAAATCCTTACCTCCCCTCGTCGCCCCTCATGGCCGATGCGAGGATGAGGCAGGTATCGGCGGAGATCGCCTCCCAGTCGTCGTACGTGACGACGGGCACGCCGCGCCGCTGAGCCGTGTCGACGGAGCCTCCCTGAGCCTCGGCGTCCGGCACGACGAGGTAGGCACAGCCTTCCACCAGGGTTCCGGTGACCTCCCAGCCATGCTCGGTGGACATGTACTCCAGATTGGTCCGTCTCGACCCCTTGCCCGTGAAGGCGACGAGCGGCTTGCGATGCTGGAGCGCCCGCAGCGCGGCGGCGCTCCGTACGGTCGGCAGGCCGCGCCAGCGCCGGTTATCGCGCCACGTGGCCTTCCAGTCCTCGGTCGGACCGATCTTCCCTCTCGCTATGACGCAGGCGAGATTGGCGGCACGCCAGTCGTCCGGAGGCACCATGTGACGTTCCCCGGCGACCAGGGTGGCGTCGATGTGCGAGCACCACCCGACGCCGTTGCACGAGCATTCGACGTTTCCGTCGAGGGGGACCGAGATGTAGTGGTGGACGCCGGGCTCGCTCATGCTGGAGCATCGGAAGACGACGCCCTCAGCAGCTATGACCGCGCCCGCCATCAGCTTCGGGCGTCCTCTTGTTCCGTCCGTTCCGTCTGCCCTGCCTGCCGGACCGCGATCCTGTCGCGGATATCCACGTTGAGCGCCTCGACGGCCTCGAGCGCCGCAGCCTGCTCGTCCTCCAGACGCTCGGCGCGATGGCCATTCTGCCGCACGTCGTACGTCATCAGCACGCCCCAGCCGATCAGCAGCCCCACCAGGGCGATGCCCAGTCCCATGACGATGTCTCCGTAGACGGCGCCGGAATAGGTGGCGTAGATCGACATGAAGGCGCCGACGACCACCGCGGCGAGCACGAGCGGCAGCCGGTCCGCGAACAGTCGGCCGCGCGAACGCACGGACGGCGCGTTGATCTCGCGGTGCTGATGGCCGTTGGCGGCGTTGAACACGAATACGGGCCGATCGGGGTGGACGCTGACGCCGCTCTCGACCGTAAGCGCGTAGAGACGCTGGCCAGGCTGGATCTCGATCGGAAAGCGCCTGACGATCTCGCCGACGTCGCCGCCGTCCCATTCCATCGTCACCTTCTCCATCTTGGCCGGTCCGATGCCCGCCTGCAGGAGGGGGCCCTTGCCCTGGTCGACGTCCGTCACGGTACCGGCGCGAAGCCTGTAGGAGTTGTGGCGACGGGCTATGATCTTGTCGTGCATTTTACCCTCAGTTCCCTTTTCGGGCCGCAGCCCTCGCCATTTCCTTGATCGGCGAGAAGCTGCGCCGATGGTGGTCGGTGAATCCGTGAGATTCCAGTCCCGCGTAGTGCTTCTTCGTGCAGTAGCCCTTGTTCGAGCCCCAGTCGTACTGAGGATGGATCAGGGACAGGTCGGTCATCATCGCGTCGCGCACCGTCTTGGCGACGATCGAGGCGGCGGCGACCGTGGGGCAGGCTCCGTCCAGGCCGTCGTGATTGATCACGCGGTAGCCGCGCGCTCCTATGCCGGGATCCGCCGGCCCGTCGATCAGGACCGTGGGAGGGCGCAGAGGCAGATTTCCGAAGGCGCGTCGCATGGCGAGGTGCGTCGCCTCCAGTATGTTGAGGCGATCGATCTCCTCGACCGTAGCGAAGCCGATGCCGACGTGGGCGCACGCGACGATCTGGGGGTACAGCGCCTCGCGTCGCTTGGCGGAGAGCTTCTTGGAATCGTTCAGACCGATAGGGAGATCGCGCGTGCGGAAGGCCACCGCTGCGGCGTATACGGGGCCGGCGAGACATCCGCGGCCCACCTCGTCTATTCCAGCCACGATCTCGTCCATGCCCCTGCAACAGGGAATGGAGGGGTCGTAGTCCATGTGCTTGAGCGCTCTTGCCATGTCGACCTTCTAGGATGGGGGTTGAACGTGCGCAAACTCATGCGCCGGCGCGGAGCACCTCGTGCAGCTTCTCGGCGGTCTTCTTGCCGATTCCGTCGATCTCCGCGATCCGCTCGACGGTGGCCCGGGTGATACCCGCGAGCGAGCCGAAGCGCTTCAGGAGCGCGGTCGACCGGGTGGGCGAGATGCCGGGAATCGTCTCGAGCATGACCTTGGCGATCTCGACGGGGCCCGCCCCCTTCAGGCGGACCGGCTCCAGATCGAACTTGTCGCCGACGCCGAAGAAGTGGTCCCGGATGGCGGTGACCATCGCATAGGCGGTATGCGACTGGTCGATGGTCTCGACGATAGGCATGCGCATGCCGAACATCAGACGACTCTGCATGGCCGCCAGCTTGGTGATCGGAAGACCCCTGTTGCCGAACACTCCGCCCTCGACGACGAAGCAGCACGGAGATCCGAGTTCGCTCAGCGCGCGCACCTGCGTCGTCATGCGCCCGTCCTGCAGAGACGCCACCAGGTCGGCGGAGGTCTTGCGTTCGAACAGCAGCTCGCGGTCGCCGTGTCGCGCGCGGAAGTCGCCGACGGGGAGACGCGTCCTGATGACGTGCAGGTTCTCCACGCCGGTCAGGCGGGTGATGAGCCAGTCGCTTTCCCGGTCGTCGATCTCCAGGGTCACGGTCTCGGGCAGCGGCGTCGACAGGCGGTCGGGGTGGAGACGGTCGGTATCCTGGGTCCCGTAGGACCCCTTCTGGCCGAAGCGCTGCTCCTCGCGCTGCCTGGGGCGCGCGTCGGCCTGCTCTCTACGCGGCTCGTCCACCCGGTCGTGGCGAGGCGTCTCCTGCGCCCTGCTCCTGATGGGTTCCGCAGGACGTTCGTCCGACCTCCGGCCGCGCTCCGCCTCGTCGGATCTCGAGCGCCAGCTGTCGTCGACGTCGTGGCCGCCGCTGCGCCGGCGCACGTGGCGGGGCGCACGCTCCTCCCTGACGATCCGCACGAGCGCGGCGTAGGTCTCGGGCATCGGCTCGAAGACCATGCGCGCGAGATGGTCTGCAGCATGTCGGCTGAGACCGCTGTCCCGCGACCCGCTCCAGACCGGCGTACCGCCGGTCCCGCTCGACGCGTAGATGGCCGGGTATCCGGGAATGTTGACGTACACCCTGGTGCGCGCGGGCCTGCCGTCCTCGCTCTCGGGCTCGTAGACGCTGTAGTCGATGTCGGAATGCGCGAAGGTAGCATCGGTCGGCAGGTTGCGCCTTGCCTCGTCGATCTCGCGCTTGATGGTCGCCAGCTCGATGCTGTTCTTCTCGATGTAGGCCTTCATGACCGGCCCGAGCGGATCCACGCCGGGACGCGCATAGAGACCGTTCTCGATTCGCCGGATGAACCCCTCCTTCACGAGGGAGTCGAGACCTGATGATACGTTGGGGCCGATCTTGCGGCGCAGCTCGCTCACCAGCGCCACGTCCTGTCGCACGAAGAACTTCCGTACCAGATCGACGGTGCTCTCCTTGGCCGCGTCCTTTGCGATCCGCTTGGCGGCCTGCTCCTCGATCCTCCGCGCCCGCGCCTCGACGGTCTTGCGGTTGACCGGCTTGGCCCCGGTCTGCTCGATCTTGACCAGTACCCTGGGGTCGTCCGCCAGCACGCCGGGAGAGGTGTAGATGCCGGTCGCGGGGTTCGCCAGCTCGCCACGCGCGACCATCGGCTGGATGGCGCGCGCCGTCTCCTCGCCCAGGCGGCGCACCGCATCCGCCTTCGAGAAGACGCGTACATCGGAGGCGTACATCCGGATCCTGTCCGTCGCAGTCATGCGCGAAGGCATCGTCGTCGATCCGGAAACTCCCCGAACTGTCGTAGCCATTGGTCGATTCCCCTTTCGTTCTCCTGCCACCATTGCCACTCTTCGGGGGTCGGACTCAAGCTCGGGCATAGCCTGGGGTCGTCGTTTTCGAATCCGGTGGCGTGAACGGAGCGTATCTGGGCCGCGCGCCAGACCATTATGCTGTCCTGGCCGCCGTCGTGGCAGCCTTCGGTCTCGTTGGCGTACAGCACGGCGTCGTACCCGCCCCGCTCGATGGCAGCGAATATCGCCTGGGTGTCGGCCGAGCCGAGTATCTCGTCCTCGAGACTTTCGTCGATCAGGCCGATCTCCACGAGATCGGACGTCACCTGGTCCATGTCCCAGCAGTGCCTGTCGCGCAGTCGCAGCGGCCGCGCCGTCCTGACCAGGGCCGACAGCATCAGTCCGCAGTCATGCCGATCGTCCGGGTCCGCCATCCGGAACATGATGCGGTGACGCTCTGAAGCGGCCGCATGGGTGCCGAAGTGGAAGCCTATCGAAGCCTCGTCCTGCCGGGCGAAGATGCAGAAGGGCTTGTCGACATCGGTCGCATGATGCCAGAGGCGAACGTCGTGACCCGACGTCCATTCGTGCCAGCCCGGGCGATGGGCGATGTCGGCAGGAAGGGTCAGGGCCTCCTCTCCGTAGATCGCGAAGACCGTCGGCCGCCCCGTCGCCGGGGCAGCGGTCACGATTCGTCGCCGGTCGCACGCAGCCTGCGCGCAGCACGACGCGCCTGTCCCGGCGTGTCGTACAGGGCCTCGGTATAGGCCCCCTCGCCAGTCCACTCGCCGCGGTACCAGCGGCCGCGCCAGCGGTCCTCGTCGTCGATGAACAGCGCGCCGTAGTGAACCGAGAGGTCGAACGCGTCGATGTGCGCCTGCCCGTCGAACTCGTCGGCCTCGGCCTCCGGATCGAGGGACGCCCTGGCGCGCCTCGTCGCGTCGGTCACCGCGTCCTCCCGGGTCGGGTGGGCGTCGGGCGTCGCGGTGACGGCGCCGCCGCTGAATCCCCACCGACCGATCCATCCGGCGTCTGTCTGGTCCGCGCTCACGATGGGGACCGTGGCATAGTGCTCCTCCGGCTGGACGATGCTGGTCGGGCGCACCATGCAAAGCACCTCGAATGTCTCGGGTCTATCCATGAAGGGCGCTATGTCGGCTCCGCTCTTTGCCACCTGGATTGCCGCGTCGTCTCCCTCGACCGCTTCGGTCGAGATCACGCGAATCCTTCCCATCGTCCTCCCTGCCCCGCGCACGGCCTCCGTAAGCTCCTCCATCGTCATGCCATCCGCGATCGGCCGTGCCGCGCCGGCGGGCACCAGCAGCTCGAGCTCGATCCTTATCCTGTCTGCCTTCATCATGTGCTCCTCCTCAGGCCGCCTTCAGGGCGGCATAGCGTGCATTGAAGTCCGCGACCCCGAAGTGCGAGATGACGAGCGCTGTTCGCATGCGCTCCATCCTGCGCTGTCCTTCCAGCCACCGTTCCATCTCGACGATCTTGGTGTCGCTGCCGGGAAAGCGCTGGCGGACACGTGCGACCAGCGTGTCGGCCATGGCGCCTTCCAGGGCCTCGAAGGCCGATCGTCCGTTCTTCTCGCCGTAGCGCACCTGCCCGTCGACCTCGAAGCATATACCCGGGTTGTCGGTGAAGAGACGGAGCTGGCGACGTTCGGCGAGCTCCTCCGGCCTGTTGCCCAGAGCGCTCCACTGCATGAGGATCGCATCCACCTTGGCGTGGAGGCGCGGCAGGCCGTCGAAGTCGTTGAACAGCAGATAGTCGCGTGGAAGGGACTTGGTCTCCGAGATATGTCCGTTCGCCGCCTCCGCGTCCTTGGCGTCCACGAGGATGACGATGCCTCCACGGTCCTCCGTCCAGTCGATCTCGACCGGATATCGGGCCGACTCGTTGACGAGACGCTCGAAGTGCGCGTGACGTCGTTCCCACATGTCGAGGAAGAACCCCTCGTCGACGGTATCGACGGCCTCGTCCGTCAGACGCCCCAGGGCATTGCGAAGATCGTAGCCGACCGCCTGGAGGATCTTCCTTCCCGTGAGCCATTCGTAGCCCGGTATGGCCTCCGCCTTGCGAGCGGTGGTCAGACGCGAGACCGCGTCCTCGTGCGTGCACCCCATCCGCTCGAGCAGCGGAATGGCCATAGCAACCATCGGCTCGTTGATGTGGTCGCCGCCGTAGCCGTAGCGCTCCTTCAGATACCTGGCGACCTCGCTCTTGCCGACCTGTCCGACGCCGGTAAGCGATATCACGGGCGGCAGTCCCATCTGGACCATGGTCTTTTCCCTTCTGTTCCTGATCATGTCTTCACCCGAATGGATCGGGCATCTGCGGTGGCACTTTCGGCCGCATCGTCCGTTGTACCGGTCATGATGGCAAGCATGTTCAGCGCAGGGGCCGCCCTGCTTCTCGCGGCGTCGGCCTCGGCCCAGACCGTAGCCCCCGTTCCGATCCTGGAAGATCGGCTGCACGTCGTGCGGATGGCTGCAATGACTGCCGCGCATGCCGACGCGGCAGCCTATCTCGAGACGGAGCGCAGGCACGACCGCATCGTCGTCGTCTCTTCGGACATGCGACCGCTGCGCAGCAACGTGCGCTACGACGTCGCGATCGCCAGCCGCTAGTCGACGTCCCTGTTCCGGACCGGATTTTTCGTCATCCTGAATTTTGCCTATTGTCAAACTTGCGGGTGTCTCTATTATCCACCGCATCATGACGCAGATTCGGCATCACAATAACGGGCGATATAACCGAGGTCTCTGACCCCGGGGTGTTCGTTCGCGCCCCGGTCGATAGACTGGGCGCTGGCCGGTAGAAGACAGATCTGCGCGATCTCCCTCGACTTACCACACAACCGACCCCAGACACATCGACCAGGCGCAGGCCTGATCTGAACAATGACGTTCGTCCGCGTTCCATCGTGGACGAGCTGGATCTGATGGCGGCTGTAGCTCAGTCGGTAGAGCGCGGGCTTGTGGTGCCCGATGCCGCGGGTTCGAACCCCGTCGGTCGCCCCAGATCCGCTCTTTGACATCGTTGGTGGAATTCCGAACTAACCGTCGGGGCCTCAGGCTCCGACGGGTTCGCCGTCCTCGTCCAGCACGTCGGCCTGCTCCTCGACCTCGAAGTCCCGGACGTAGTCGATGCGGGGATCGGCATACATGCATCCGTCGGACAGACGGTCCAGCGTCTCAAGGGCGCCGGCCTCGTCGTTCGCACGGAAGCGCCAGGCCTGCGATGCATACTGATCGCCTTCCGCAAGGAAGCGGGCGGTGCCTTCGTAGAGGATATTGCCCTCGGCATGAGAGGTGACGTCCTTGATGTCGTCGATCATCGCAGCATCCTGAAATAAGTGATTGACATCCGATCGCGGTTGAACAATCAAAAAGGAACAGACCAAGTGCTGAAGCAAGCGGGCGTAGCTCAGGGGTAGAGCACAACCTTGCCAAGGTTGGGGTCGAGGGTTCGAATCCCTTCGCCCGCTCCAGCACTTAACTAGGAGTTGACTATATGTCTTAATACAATACTGTAGAATACGATGATTGGGAACGCGGGTGTAGCACAGGGGTTAGTGCAGCAGCCTTCCAAGCTGAGGACAGGGGTTCGAATCCCCTTACCCGCTCCATTCCTGATCCAACTACATTCCCTGATAGCTCAGTGGTAGAGCATCGCACTGTTAATGCGTGGGTCGTAGGTTCGAATCCTACTCAGGGAGCCAGTTGAATCAGGTATGGATACTTTCCCAATGGGTAGGTGGCCGAGTGGCTAAAGGCACCAGACTGTAAATCTGGCGGGGGAAACCCCTACGCTGGTTCGAATCCAGCCCTACCCACCATTCTTCGACTATGCCGCAAGGGTCTGAGGCTGGATCTCCTCGAGATCTCCTTCGACCTGACGGCTGTAGTCCAGGCCGGTATCGACGCCGAGCGCCGCGAGCTCCTCGAAGGAGAGATCGCGCGGCTGATCGGTGTCGGCGTCCACCTCGTAGGTGATCCAGGGCTTGATCTCGGTCCCGTCGGGAAGACGGATCGCCGAGACGACCCCAGTGGGAGCAAGGACCACGACGCTGCCTTCGGGCACTTCGACGTCTTCTGCGACGGTTACACGGACGATGGGCATGGGGATTCTCCTCTTGCTTGGTTTTTTACGATTTTCATGGTTTGCGCTCCCGTAGTCCAACTGGATAGGGCACCGGCCTACGAAGCCGGAGGTGAAAGCCGTTGCAGGTTCGAGTCCTGCCGGGAGCGCCACTTCTCTAAGACGATCATCATTATGTCGTCGGGGTGTCCGTAGATGAGATCCACGAGAACTCGTACCTTGTCGATTTTTTCCTGTTGTCTGGATATTACGAGCGGATTCTTGGGGTCGAGATACAGGTTGAGCTGCGGAAGAAAGAAGTCAGCGTAGTAGCGTCGTCTGCGACTCTTCGAGTCGATCCAGAGGATACTTTCCTGTGGTCGCTCCCACTCTATACCAGATGCATCCAGCTGCTCCGCCAAGCGAAGCTCCCACCCTGAGTCGAGCTTGACACCCTTGTACATCACCCTTTTTATACCAGTAGCGTTTGCCGCTTTAACGGCAATGTAGCACTGGTCGGAGCAGATCGAGCTGTAGTTCTGGTCGTGCCGTCTTCGTCGACGCGACCAGAACGGTTCACCGCACCATGAGCATGATGCACGCTTGATATTGGTAAGCTCGGGAAACGTTCTTGGGCGGTGGTTTGTACCTGTGCCATTTTCGGCCATATATGCTAGCCGAGCATGGTGCGACTTGAGCCTGCTTTCGGCGGAGCGTAGTCGCCCCTTGTTGTTGTGCCGAGCGGCGCACGACATGCTACAGAACATCTTCTTGTTCGATGGTTTGGACACATGGAACACGTCGGAGCAGGATCGACAGAGCCTGGCTATCATCCCGGTCCCAGTTATCATGGCGACGGCTTCCTACTTGTCCTCGAGCCGCAGCGGGCCGACGCTCTCCTGCGCCTGGACGGCTTCGAGCTCGGCCTTGTCTAGCCCTCGCCCTTCGGCGTCCTTGTCGCGGATGTAGCGGTTGCTGCACTCGTTGAGGTTGTAGATGGTCAGCGTGCGCCGCATCTGCTCCTGCGTGGGCGTCGGCGTGTCGACGAACTCGCTCGCGATCGAGCGGCAGATCTTCTCGCGCGCGGTCTCCAGAGGATCGACGGGCTCCTCGGCCGGCTCGGCCTCCGGCTCCGCTTCCGGTGCCGCCTGCTCCACGATCGCCTGACGACGTACCGGCGTCGACACCGGAGCGGCAGGCGGCGGCGGTGACGGTGCCTTCCTGCTGCGCCCGACGACCAGGAGGGCGACAAGGACGGCGATCACCAGGGCCACGCAGATCATCAGCTTCCTGGACAGGGCCACGTTGGCGTCCCTCGGTGGCCCGAGATACTCGTCCCTGCGGGCGGGATCCACCGGACCGTCGCGCTTGCCCAGGTCGACGCCCGGTCTTTCGTCTTGCATGCGTTCTTCCTCGCTTGATTGGCGCCGTCGGTCAGCGCCGGGGTTCCGTGATGCTCGAGGCGATCTCGTGGACGTCGTCGACGATCACGTCCTGGATGATCATTTCGACGACGTCCTCGGGACGTACGCTGCATGCCGCCAGGATCTGCACGATCTCGGTGACCGAAGGATCGCCGCCGATGCACGAGAGGCTGTCGATGTCGTCCTCGTACACGCCGCGGGCGTTGATGTTGTCCGCAAGCGTCTTCTGAGTGATAGGCCCGTCATAGGCCCCCAGCACGATGCTGAAGCTGCAGTTCACGACTGCCTTGCCGAATGCCGTGTCGACGACGCTCCTCGTCCTGACGGACCAGCGGACGTCGATGCGATCCAGGATCTGCGCGTCTGCAGACATGTTCTTTTTCCTTTCGTCGATGTAGTCCTCGCACGCTCCGTCGTCGGGCCCACGTAGCTCAGCTGGATAGAGCGCCGCTTTCCGAAAGCGTAGGTCGCAGGTTCGAGTCCTGCCGTGGGCGCCATCTCCGGGAATTCCGCCGACTTCGAACGTCGGCCCCCGATACCGGGCAGGCAGAGTGGCGCGATCAGGCGCCGTTGAAGGCGTCGTATACGGCCTGGGCGACAGTCGGCCCGAGGCCAGGCAGATCCAGAAGCTCTTCGAGCGTGGCTCCGGCGACCGCCCTGAGCGTGCCGAACCGCTCGAGGATCATCTCGGCACGCACCGTCGATACGCCGGGAATGCCTTCCAGCACGTATCGCGGGGAGACGCGGTGGTCCTTGCGTCCACCGCGTCGATGCCCCGGCTGCGGAAGGTCGTCAGCTACGGGATGGCAGGCGTGGCCGATGGCGCGCGCGATGACGTAGACCGTCTCCCATACGTCGATGGTCTCGATGATTGGCACGCGGTGGACGACGGACACGTACGACACCGCGCCGGCGATCCTCTCCAGCGAAGCCCTTCGATGTGTCCTCGCGCCTCCCTCCACGACGAACAGCGTCGCGTGGTCGACGTCCGATAGATCGGAGACGCGCTTCAGCAGGGGCTTCGGATCGTCGACGATTCCCCTATGCAGGTCGAACGTCGATATGCGGTCGACGACAAGGCAGCCGTCCACCATGTAGCGTCCGCGTTCCAGCGGAGCATATTCGACCTCGAGATTCCCGATGCGCGAGAGTATGCCGGCGATCTCGCGTGGCTCGCGCACATCGACGACGAGACGGGTGGGCTGCGGAAGCGCACCGAGCTTCGCGGTATCGAGCTTCTCGCTGTCCCTTCTTCCGTACGGGGTGTCGATCTTCGGCGTGGCGGACCGCGTGGCCCGACGATCCTCGCGACGCTGCACGCGGGCGGGCGCTTCAGGCGGCTCGCGTCGCAGGGGCTCGGCATGCAGCCCGGTGACGGGACCGCCCTGCTCCGGCGTATCGGCAGCGGTCCGGACGCCTGGATCCACCATGCGGCGCAGCACGCTCCAGCTCGGTAGATCACCGATCTCCCGGCGAGCGGTCTGCTCGGCGATCTCGGGCTCCATGCCGTCTCCGCGCCATGCGACGCGGTCGCCAGTCACCCGCTGGCCGTAGATGCGACGGTTCGGGGCGATCTGCAGATACACCCGCTCGACAGGGCCGTTCGGCGCCTTCCAGTAGCTTAGCATGCAATGCGCCTCCCCGGCGGTGATGCTGACGGTCCTTACGCGTCGATACTGAGACGTAGCGAGGCTACGCCATGAATACCGTCATGTCATCCTGAAATACGATCATGCAGCGACCGCGTCGGTATCCTCCGCGGTGCCGTCCCATCCTGCCGGGATCTCGTGGCCGGTCCATCTCCTGAGCGCTTCCGCGTCCGAATACTGCTCTGGCATGACGACGGGCATCCCTACCGCTGCGCAGAACGCGGCCACGGCCTCGTCCATCTGATGCGACGCCTGCATGTGCTGGAAGGTCACGCGCTGGCGACCGTCCGCGTCGACCACTGAGGACGACCGGGCGGTGCGTTCGCGCATGATGGCGGTGGCCATGTCGCGGGCCAGTTCCATGGGGTCGCTCATCTCTCGTTCTCCTGTCGTCCGGTTCGGCTGTGTCGACATCCTGAAACATGTCTGCAATGCTGGTCCCCCAGACCCCGTGTCGTGCATGTCACGCACGTTCCACGAAGGGAGACACCATGAAGTCCACGTATGTCCTGCTCGCCATCATGCTCGCGACACCGCTGCCGGCTTTCGCCGCAGGTCCGGCCCCCTTCAGCTGGCGAGACCAGCAGGATCAGCGCCACATGGCGCCTCCGGGTGCGGACCGTGGTCCGGGCCCGGATGGAGCGATGCGCTCGCCGGAACGCATGTTCAACCGGATCGACGCAGATCACGACGGATCTATCACCAGGGCCGAGTTCATGTCGGCCCATCGGCGGATGATGGAGCATCGCGATGAACGTCGGGACCGGCGGGGCGTCGGGGCGCCCGGAGGCGATCGCCGGCCCTGAGCAGTCAGCTGCCGGAGGGCATGGCGGCGACGACCGTCGCCATGTCCCGGGCGTCGGAGAGGAGCAGATCGTCTCCCGACATGAGATCCCACGACTGGCGCGCACGCATGCCGTCCGCATTGGCGATGATCCACAGCGGTCCGTCGTTCTGCTCGAAGCGCGGTCCGTCCTCGTACGACACGGTCCAGTCGTCCGCAGACAGCCCGGCCTCTGCCAGCAGCCTGGCGTCCAGACCGGCCTCCGCTTCTGCGATCTGCACGTCGCCGGCTACCTTGGCCTCCTGCACACTGTCGTAGCGGCTTGCCCCCTGGGCTGCCGAATTGCTCAGCCAGTAGCCATCGCTTTCCCGGTTGATCTGGAGCATGTCCCGCTCCTCGCTGAAGAAGGCGGCTAGGCCTCCTTCCGGCATGTGCCGATACAGGAAGGGACCCGCGTCGTCCCAGAGATCCACTGTGTCCATTTCCTTATCCTTCATCCGCATGTCATGGTCCGGAAGGCCTGTCGGGATACCAATCGGTAGTCGCGGGGATGTATGCCGTCGTCCGAGGCGTAGCCGAGCAGGTCGACTGCGACATCTCCCGCCTGAAGACATACCGCGCGTGCTGCGGCCGCCGCCCGACGGTCCTTCGGCAGCAGCCAGATGACCTGTCGCGCGCGGATGCTCGACCGGATGGCCTGAAGGTCATACGTCAGGGTCGGGGACGAGGCATCGTTCGCCCCGGCTGAGACGATCGCGACATCGGCATCGACCAGCCCCATGGTCCTGCGTATTCGAGACGCCGGCTCTCCGCGTCGTGCCGCGATTCGGCAGGACGTGTCGGTCACCTGACGGTTGACCGCCTCGCCCACGCCGACCGCCAGGCTGTCGCCTACGACGACGCAGTCCTCCGTCGCCAGGGCGGCGGCCATCAGCATCGCGATCACGATGCGGTCGCGATCTCGTCGAAGTCCGAGGCGCTCATCGGCACGCCCACTCGCGCGATCCGCAGGAACCGCCGTCTCGCCTCGTCCGCGTCGCCGCCCTGGATGGTCGATACGACGACCCGGGCCTGTCGCGAGGCTTCCTGGAGCAGCGACAGCCAGTCGACGGCGATCTTGCCCGACTCCTCGGTCTCCGGGTTGTCGATGTCCCAGTTCTCCCGGATATGCCGGTTGAATGCCGAGTTGTCGAAGAGCAGCCATATCGGCATCATCAGCCCCTGCACATCCGCGCGCGGCATGAAGACGATGCGCGGGGTCAAGGGGTCGGTGACCGGATCGGCGACGAGCACGTGTCCATCCCCGTTGTTCCAGACAGCGGACCCGGGCGCGTCGGCCACGACGTCGTCCGGATCGAACATCGACCAGGCGAGCGTCACGAGCCTGTTCTGACCGTCGAGGATCAGTCCGGTCCGGGAACCGGGGACGACCGTCACCGGCCCGAGGTTTCCGCGTGCCAGCCGCCGTGCGGTCTCCTCGTCCTCCGGTCGCCACAGGAGCACGCCACCTAGCGGGTCGCGCATCTCGATAGACGCCCACATCTCCTCCACGTCGCCTCGGTTCCAGACGTACTGGCGCTGGAAGGCAGCCGGTACCAGCGTGCCTGCCTGGACCTTGCGGACCATGTCGCCGAGGAAGTCAAACGACTGTTCGGTCCGGGCCATCAGGCCGTCTCCCTGATCCTGAACGCCGCGGCGGCGAGCGCCTGCGCGTTGTTGTCGTACACACGCCAGTCCTCGCCGTCCTTCCGTTCCGCGTCGTGGAGCCGGATGCCCGTCCCCATGACCTCCGTCACCTTCGGCGGATTATCCGGATCGATGTCTTGCGCCACGTCGCGCGCCGACATGCCATGGACGACCGGCGAGTAGGTGGGCGTCCCGTCCGGACCGGGTACGGCGTACCACCGCCCGGTCTTGATCTGCAGCGTCTTCACCGGACTTCCGTGGAGACGATCTCGATGCCGAGCTGGTCCGGACCGAGAGGGTCGGGATTGCTGCCGAACATTGCCTCGTAGACGAGCTCGTGCAGCGGGCCGTCGACATGATCCTCGGGATCCGTGCCGAAGCCGCTGCGCGACATCCGGTCGGCCGCGATCCGGCGCAGACGCCGCTCGTTTATGACACGGAGGTTGATGACCAGCGTCAGGTCCTGCGGTGTCGCGTCGTCTTCCAGGGTCTGCGCGAGGATGGCCGATTCGGTTGGCTCGATGCTGTCCATGTGTCTATATCCTTATGGATTGACGGGTGTCGCGGGTGCGACGGGCTGCGTAGGCGATGCAGGTGCACTCTCGACGAAGTCTCGCCACACGAGGATGAAGGCGGCCATGACCGCGGGACCCACGAAGAGGCCGAGCAGGCCGATCGTCTCCACGCCGCCGATGATGCCGATCAGCACCCACATGAAGGGCAGGCGCGTCGTGCCGCCGATCAGCTGAGGACGGAAGAAGTGGTCCGCGATGAAGTTGAGCACGAAGCCGAAAGCGCCCACGATCACCATCGGCACGATCGCCCCCTTGAGGAGGAGAAGCGCCAGCGCCACGAGCATGACCACGAGCAGACCGAACGGCACCATCGCGCCGATGCCGGTCAGGAGCCCCATGAGGATGGGATGCGGAACGCCTGCGACGGCATAGGCTACGGCCATGATGACGCCCTGCGCCAGACCGACGAGCACGAGGCCGTCGATGGTCCCGCGCACGGATGCGAGGATCTGGCCGCCGACGCGCTCGCCTGCTGGTCCGAACGCCCTGTTGGCACCGACGCGAAGCTGTTCGAGCACCTCGTCGCGGTCGCGGATCAGGAAGAACAGCGTGGTCATCGAGAAGCCGAAGATCACGGCACGATGGACCACGTTATGGCCGACCACCTTTGTGTGGGCGATGATGGTATCCGCGTTGATGCGGCGCATCTGCTCGGCCGCCCCCTCGGGCGTCGCCAGGTGCGATCTCCACCACAGGATGGCACGGTCGGAACCGTATGGCAGGTTGGAAAGCCACGTCGGAACCGCAATTCCGTGCGTCCCGATACCGGCATACCAGGTGGCGATGCCGCGCGCCTCGAGCAGAGCCCGCGTTACGGCGACTGCCAGAGGCACGACGACGAGCAGGGCGATCGCCGCGGTCAGAATGCCGGCGATGGCAGCATGACGGTCCGGGAGACGGACCAGCAGCTTCCTGCGCAGCGGATCGACCGCCACCGCTACGACGCCGGCCCACAGCACTGCCGGGATGAAGGCGAGGCCGATCCATGCGGCGAGCACGGCGAGTGCCAGAGCCAACGCGATACGCGCCGCCATCTGTCTGTTTTCCATTTGGTATTCCTTCGAGTTTCAGTTCGACATGTCGGGCTGCGCGGCTCACGGCGTGGCACCACGCCGTTACACCGACTGCCCTATGCCATCTCGCTGAGCACCTTCTTGGTGCCCGCGGAGTCCCGGCGCAGGACGTCGCGTCCCACGCAGAACATGATCAGCATCAGCCCCAGGCACGCGAGCATGCCAAGCAGCGCGACTGCCGACATCCACAGCACCTGTGCCACGTACACGGCACCGTCGTAGAACGTATCGTTCTCGACCAGCCAGTAACTGCATTGATTGCCGCAGTAGTATGCGACACGATATCCGGGCGGCGGCGTGTAGATCCGGTCGGCCACCATTCTGGCGGTGGGGGCCGTCTCGGGTCTGCCGTCCCCATCCATCTGGACGCTGGCGACGTCCTGCGGTCTGATGCGGGTCCGCTCCGCCGCGGCGGGTGCCGTCAGCGCTGCGAGCGCGACCAGCACGGCCAATAGGAATTTCTTCATGCGCTTGGTCTCCTCAGGCCGCGAGGCCTTATTTCCTGGTGGTCAGTTCACGCTCCGCCCGTCGAGCAGCGACAGGTCCACCTCGTGCCGCTCGTCTGTCGTCTCGACGACGAATACGTCGGCGATGCTGTCCTGGCGCAGCTGCATGGCGCGCGCCCTGCGGGCCGCCTCCTCGGGCGAGGTGGCGCTGACGTCCACGGTCCAGGTGATACGGTATTCGTTCTCGGTGGCCTCGGTCTGCACTGGCGTACTGGGCATGGGAATTCCCTTTCGTGGTTGCTCGTCGTTCAGACGCCCTGGTAGATGATCGGACCTCCGGCCCGCAGAGCCGCGGCGCACATCGCCCTCGCCTCGCAGGTGCCATTGGAATATTCGCTCCATCCCGTATCCGTCTGGGTGGATACGGACGGCTTCTTGCCGAGCGGCTGCCACAGGACGTAGCCGACGTTCGCGAGCAGCATCCGTGCCGCGTCCGTCGATTCGGTGAAGCGCGGAACCAGCCAGGAATAGGCGATGCCCTCGACGTCGAACGGGTACTCCTCCAGTGCCATGCCGAACGTCCTGCCCATCAGAGCCTCGGAGGGGAGGACCGGTTCAGTGCCGCGCACCCTGTAGGGACGTCCGAGGTGTTCCCCGACGATCAGCCAGATGCGGCAGTCGAGGAGGCGATCCGGTCCCGAAGCCGCGGAGACCGCCTTGGCGACTTCTAGGCGGACGGGGTCTGTCACGCGGATCTTCATCCGATCAGTACCGGTCGATCGCGTAGTTGCGACCTTCCTGTCTTGGCATGCTACGGATGAAGACGTGAGCTCCGTCCCGCTCCGGCCACAGCGAGCATTCGCCGAGGTCGTCCACCCATCCCGCCCGGCCGTCGCTGCCGATACGCGCATAGCGGCCCTCGGTGCTTGGTCCGCCCGAAGGATAGTCGACGACGAAGTGACCTTCACGCCTCTTGTCGTCGTCCGCGACCTCCTCGGTCCTCGAGGTCCAGCCGCGATACTCGACGGCGAGGCGGTCTCGCGACTCGCGTTCCGAGTTCCAGAACGCCTTGTCGTGGCGACCAAAGTAATGATTGGCGGTTCCCTGCGCCACGGCGGCACTTTCATAGCGCGAGGCGCGATCGCGCAGCTTCGTCATTGGCCCGTAGGCGCCGTAGAACTCCTCGCCGGCAGGCGAGATCAGGATGCAAAGATGCTTGGTCATGGACTGTTCCTGTGTGTTGGCTGGTTCCGGTCGGATCGGCAGGGGGTACGCGTCGACAGCATGCCATCCTGTGCGATCTGCTCAGTCCGGGAGGAAGTCGGTAACGTCCAGCCCGTGCTTGAGCAGTACGATGACAATGCCGACGATCAGCGGGACACACACGCCCAGCCAGCCGAGCGATACGTAGGCGGCGAGCTTGAGGCCGGCCAGCACGAGGGTGATGACGAGCCCTAGGCAGAAGACGACGAGATCGAACATATTTCTCTCCTATGCCGCCTGGCGCATCTGGGGCTGCAGCTGACCTGTCCGGGCCTGCCACTCGAGCGTCTCGACCATGCTACCGCGCTCTCCGATGGGACGCCTCAGCCATGCTTCGGCCTTCTCCGGAGTGCTGACCTCATGGAACGGCGCATCTGCGACGTCGAACAGACGCACGATGCGCCGGTCGTATGTGATGGTGCCGGAGACGTCCTTCTTCTCGATGTCGACGTGGATCGATACCACGAGTTTCTGGTACGTGGACTTGCACTGGAACATCTTCAGCATGGCTTTTCCCCTTCGTTGCCGTTCTTCCGCTGTACATGCCGGTTCGGGCGTCAGCGCGTGCGGTAGAGCTCCTGGGCGAGGACGAGATCGCCCTGCCAGTTCTCGCCGAGCGCCTCGCGGTATCCTTCCGGATTTCCTTCGTCGACGGCTCCCAAGATAGCCGATCCGGTCTCGTGGGCGTCGTATTCGTCCGACGACCAGAGGACGCCGGTATCGTCGCTGATCATGTATCGCGTTTGATCGGTCATTGCCTTTTCTCCTTGCGCGGTCGGTGCATACGCACGCCCTGGCTAGTCTCGAGGCGGCGCGTCTCGCCGCCGAAGCGGAATGCGCCGTTGTCGAACATCGTCACGGTCCCCTCCCATCGGTAGAATCCGGCCCTGTCGTCGACGTCGTACCGGGTGACCAGGTCGCCGACGTAGTCCATGACCGCTTCCGCCAGCCAGGGACTGTCCGGCGTGCCGTCGAACGACAGGTCGACGACGGTGCAGCCGGAGTATGGACTGGTCACGAAGGTCACCCATCCAGGGATCGCGCGACGGCGGACCGGCGCGAGATGACCGAACGTGTTCTGCATCACGCGGTTGTAGTTCGCGTTCTCGCTGGGTGCGAATGCCGAGGCGAGCGACATGTCAGGATTCCTTCGTCATACGGATGGATACGACCCGCTTCTTGCCGACGGAAAGCCGAAATCGCTCTGGGAGAGGACGCTGCTCGTCGACGTTCTTGACCCTGACGCCGTCGATCTTGACGCCGCCGCCGCTCGCCAGACGACGGGCGTCGCCCTTCGACGTCGCGAAGCCTACCTGGACGAGGATCTCGGCCAGCGTCGAGGTGGCCGAGGCGTCCGCGCATCGGATATCCCCGTCCCCGCCGGCGAACGCCGCCTGCGCCGCGGCGTGTGCTTCTGCCGCAGCATCTCGACCGTGCACGATGGCGACGGCCTCGTTGGCGAGACGGATCTTGGCTTGGTTGATCTCGGATCCTTCGAGCGCGCCCAGACGCCTTACCTCGTCCATCGGGATGTCGGTGAACAGGCCGAGGAACCGCTCTACGATCTCGTCGGGCACGTTTCGAAAGAACTGCCAGAGATCGAACGGGCTGGTGAGGTCCTCGTCGAGCCAGATGGCCCGGCCGTCCGCGGTCTTGCCCATCTTGCGGCCCTGGGGATCGAGCAGGAGCGGAGTGGTGAGTCCGAAGACCTGCTTTTCCTCGACGCGCCGCACGAGGTCGACGCCCGCGATGATGTTGCTCCACTGGTCGGAGCCGCCGATCTGCAGGACGCAGCCCACGCGCTGCCGCAGCTCGAGGAAGTCGGCCGCCTGCATCATCATGTAGCTGAACTCGAGCGCCGACATGTTCTGCTGTCGATCGAGCCGGCGTTTCACCGATTCCATCGACAGCATCCTGTTGATGCTGAAGTGTCGGCCGAACTCGCGCTGGAACCGCAGAAAGCCCATTCCGCCGAACCAGGTCATGTTGTTCATGAATACCGCCCCGGGAGCGACCCGCCCGATGATCGCGGCGATGCCATGGGCGTTCTCGGCGATACGCTCCTCCGACAGCATCGGTCGTGCCTGATCCTTGTCCGAAGGATCGCCGATCTGGGTCGTCGCGCCGCCGATCAGTGCGATCGGCGTCATGCCCGCCGCACCGAGGTGGCGCAGCACCATGAGCTGGATCAGCGAGCCGACGTGCAGTGCCGACGCCGTCGCGTCGAAGCCGATGTAGCCGGCGATCTTTCCGGTGCAGGCGGCATCGAGCCCGCGCATGTCGGTGCAGTCCTTGACGAAGCCACGCTCGACGAGCGTGGTCATCAGCGCCGACGAGGGC